>X430_Giraffe__coassemble_47_pt1 | contig 24209 bp, 19 predicted proteins | sample X430_Giraffe__metabat2_low_PE_013 | metagenome-assembled genome bin X430_Giraffe
CCGTGTGTATGACATCCGAAATTTCGATTTCTTTAAATTTTTAATTTATACTATCAATATGTAAATCACTAAAAAGTTTATAATATTAATTTGTTAAAACTTCAAATGTTTTAGCATCTTATTATTAACTTGAAAAAGAGTTCATTAAAAAAATCTTGATACTTTTTATGGTATCAAGATTAATCATCTTAAATTCCTACTTATTAATAATGAAGGAATAGTTATGAATTACTTCTAAATATTACTTAATAATTTGGATATTAAATTACTGTCTGGTTCGCTTATAGAAAATATCTTTTTACCTAAATCTTTAATTGAATGACCTAAATGATAAATTTTATTTTGATCTATAATAATATATCTATCATGTACATTTGTTGTATATCTTACATCTAATCTACCATATTGACTATTAAAAGTGGTTATATCTCTACCTAATAACCTTGAGTTTAAACTTGTATAAATAATAACTTGTACATTATTTTTCTTTACTACTAATCTATCAAGTATTGTTCTATCAACATAATTATCTATTATGATTATTTCGTTATTAGCACTTTCAAATATTGATTGTATTAAAGTGTATGCATCATAAAGTTGTCCATCAAAAAATAGTTGAGAGTTTGTAAATTCTAGTGGTTTATAATTGTTTTCAATATTACTTACTCGTTCATCAAGTGACTCAACTTTATTAATAAGTCTTACATAATTTTCATTAGTAACAAGTGATCTTTCTTTGTTAATAACATAACCTTGCAATAGATATTCCTTTAAAACTTCATTCGCCCATTTTCTGAATGTTACTCCCATAATCGAATTAACTCTATATCCAACTGAAATAATAACATCTAGATTAAAAAACTTAACATCGACTTTTGTTTTTCTCGTCTTTCCAGTTCTTGGATCATATTTATGTAGCTCAGTTGCAAAAAATGCAACACAGCTAATTTCGTCCAATTCATTTATTTCAAATATATTTTTAATGTGTCTAGAAATTACTGATTTATCTCTCCCGAACAATAAAGCAATTTGGTCTATTGAAAGCCATATAGTTTTTTCAAAGGGGGATATTTTTACATCTATTTCCAAATTATTATTATTATTGAACTTTATTATTTTATATGTTTCTTCATTTTGTATCATTCTAATACCTTACTGCTGCGATATCTATTCTTTAATAAGGAGTATGGGACCATAAGTCTTTCCTATAATCCCATTTTTTCTTTAAACATGTCAAGCAAGCTTAATATATATTTATTATTAATTACTAAATCATTCATTTTAATTTCATATTTATGTCTTTGAATAGGCAAACATTTATCTATATTATCTAAAATACTAGAAATTAATGGAATAAATAATGGTGTTTCTTCGTTTGAACCGTATATTCCTATAATATGTAATTTATCAATAAATAACAAATAATTTGTCGCATTATTATTAAAATAGTCTTGCATTCTTTCCATAAGCGTAAAATATAGTGAAGATGGATTTCCACAATACATAGGAACCACGAAAATAATTTTATTATATATAATGCAATTATTAAGAAGATTATAAATATCATCATGTCGATACTTACATTTATTAATAGTCATACATTCATAATTACATTTATTACATTGATTAATAAACAAATCTTTAAAACTAATAAATGTATCGTTATCATTCATCATATATTTTATTATATTTTCAGAATTTCCATTTGATCTTGCACTAAAAGAAATGTATAGATTTGAATTAGTATTTTTAGGTAATGGTATATTATTAGAACTATTTTCAAATATTTGATCTAATGTTAAATTATATTTATCAATTAAGAGCATTAATTTATCATAACTTATTTCATTTATACCTTTTTCTATTTTATTAATAGTTGATTTAGAAGTATACCCAAGTTCTTTAGCAAAAGCTTCTTGGCTTAATCCTTCATTTATTCTTATTTCTTTTATTTTATCTCCTAGTTTACTCATTGTTTGTTATCTTTAACTCTTTCTCATTATTTTTGTTGAACAATTCTTTTTCTTTGTTTGCTTCATTGTTTAATATAATTAATCTTGTTTGTTGAGGTATATTTTCTTCAACAAGTTTTGCATTGTAAAATTCCAAATTAGAAAGTATTGCTAGTTCAATTGAAGAAGCGTAATCTCTTATATTACCTTCTATATTTGGATTAGATTCTCGCCACTCTTTTGCTGTCATACCAAATAAAGCCACATTTAGTATATCTGCTTCGCTAGCATAAATATCATTTTTTTGTTCTGTTGTTAAATTTACTGTTATTAAATATTTACTTATCGCCTCAGTATTAATTAAGTAGTTTAACTTAACGAACAATCTTTGTCCTTGCCATTCTAATTTATCGCTCTCCAATGACTTTAATCTTTGGAATTCCTTAATTATATATAACTTAATTTCAGGAGAAATCCATGAAGCAAATTCTAAAGCTATATCTCTATGAGCAAATGTTCCTCCTCCATATTTTCCTGCTTTTGATTTAATCCCTATGGCGTTTGTAGATTTTATCCATTTTGACGGTGTCATAACAAAAGAATTACGTCCATATTCTTTTTTAAAGGTGTCGAATTCGACGCGGTTAAAATTTGGATTGTTTAACATTTCCCGTAGTCCAATATAATCAATAGTATCCTTTAATCTCATCCAATTTTGAATTGGATATCTTGGATCGTCATTATTTAAAAATTTCGCTATATCTGTTAGACTAACATAATCATCATCACTAAATCCTGTAATAGTAACTTCTCTATCTTTAACAATTATTTTACTCATAATTTATACCTCCTACCACTGATATTATATCATGAAGTTGATTTATAATCAACTATTTAATATAAAAAATAAGCCATCATTGATGGCTTATAGACACATTCCAATGTGTCAGTGCTACGTAACTCAAAGTATCGACGCACCTGAGTGCTATGTAAATGACAATAGGTAGTTAAATTAGCTATATCATTCGACTCATTTTGACACACTGTGTATTTTTTTTTAATGGCTTGACCATTAATCTTATAGTTATAATCGACTTTAAACTTATATTCTAGTAAGTAAGGATCTGGTTTTCCTTGTTCATCATATCCACCAACTATTACTTTTTCTACTAATAATTCAAAAGTTTCTCTATCAAATCTATCTATTGTCTTAATAGATAAAACTTTTCTTAAGTCTTCTATTCTAATTGCTAATAATTCTTTTTGACTAATCTCTTCATCAATTTTTGATAATTGTTCTTTTATAGCATCCATCTTCTCATTTAATGATGTATATTGAATTTCAAAATCTTCTTTTGTTAGAATGCCTTCCATTCTAATATCTAGTAGTTGTGCTTTTTTGTTTTCTAAGTTTTTTATTTCCTTTAATAAATCATCTGCTTTTCTTTCTGGTGATTTATCATTTAATAAGGTCTTTAATGTATATAAGAAATCATCAAGTATTTGACTATTTTTTAAACAATTTAAAACTTCTATAAAACCACTTTCAATAACTCTCTCATCTACAAATCTGCTATCCTCACAGGCTTTTCTTCCTTTATATACAGCAGTTGTACAATTCCAACCAACTAAATTATTATGACATTTTTCATTGGTTCCTCTTCTTTGTAATTTATGACCACAAAATCCACATTCTAACATTTGACTAAAAGCATATTTGCTTGGTCTAAATCCATCAGATTTCAAAGACTTCTTAAATGATTCACTGTTTTTATTCATTATTTCTTGGGCTCTATCAAATGTTTCAGCACTAATAATTGGTTCATGATGATTACTTATATAGTATTTATCTTCTTCACCATTATTAATTATTTTCTTTTTATTAATTGGATCTGAGGTAAAGGATTTTCCTAGTAATAAATCACCTTTGTATTTTTCATTTTTTAATATGGTAATAATTGTAGATACAGGCCAATTCTTACATCCACCTTTTGATGTGTATCCTTTTTCTTTTAATAATTTTGCTATCCTAAAAGAACCATTTCCTTCTAGATATTTAGTAAAGATAAATCTTACAACTTCAGCTTCCTTTTCATTAATTACTAAATTCTTTGTAACTGGATCATAATCATAACCTAAGCAACCTTTAAATCCAATCATTTCACCTCGTTGCATTTTCATCTTTAATCCTTTTTTAACATTAGCAGAAATATTTTCTACTTCTTGTTGTGCAACTGAACTTAAAATAGTAAGTAGTAACTCTCCATCCATACTTAATGTATTTATATTTTCTTCTTCAAAGAATACTGCAATATTTCTTTCTTTTAACTTTCTAACAAATTGTAATGTATCAACTGTGTTTCTTGCAAATCTTGATATTGATTTAGTAATAATCATGTCAATTTTACCTTCAGCACAATCATTAATCATTCTTTGAAAGTTTTCTCTTTTCCCAACTTGTGTTCCAGTAATTCCTTCATCAGCATAAATATCAACCAAAGTCCATTCTTGTTTACTATTAATAAGGTCAGTATAATATTTAACTTGAGAATTATAACTATTTAATTGATCTTCGGTATCAGTAGATACTCTACAATATGCTCCTACTCTCAATTCACCTAGTTGATTTATTTTTCTTTTATCTCTAGGTGCAACACTTGCCTTAATTACTTTAACATTATTATTCATATTTCAATTTTGTATAATATAGTTAAATATTATACTCTCCCTTCTTTATAAATTTATTTTTGTTTTAATCTTATATTTATTCATTAGATAAGCTCTAATTTTATCATATTCGATTAATGTAATTTTTTCTGTTTCTTTTAAATAATTTAACCAACCAATTTGTATCGCATAACAGCATAAATTCTTATCTTCCTTTTTTAACTTGTTAATATCTATTGGCTCGTTTTCATAAACCTTATTTGAATATATTTCAAGTAGTTCTTTTCTAGTTAATGGTTTCTCTTCTATTAATTCTTCTACTTTTGTTTCTATAACTTTGTCTTCTGTTTCTTCTTTTTCACTAAAATAACTACTTACGATTTGAGTTATTTTACTTTTTCTAATATACGTTTACCTCCTTTTAAATGTTGTGGAAACGTATATTTTTTTTATATTCTACTATACGTTTCCATCTTTTTGATGTCTTCCATATAGTAGCCTTCTACAAGAGCCTTAACTATAATTGGTCAATAAAAGGGGATTTCATCTCCCCTAAATCAAGCTATTTAGTGTCATTCGACAAATTGCGACAAGTTTCTTTTAACGCTTCATAGCCTGCATAAATTAAGTCAATTTTTCTAATATTATGTTTTTCAAGAAACTCATTTATCTCATCATACTTTTCTTTTGGAAGTCTAGTATTAAATTGAGTAGTAGCTTTTAATCTTTCTTCCTTATTTCTTTCTTCATAACTTCTTCTAGCATTTCTTAGTGGTGTATCTTCTTTTCTTGGCATAACTTATTCCTCCTATTTTACTATTGCACTTACAAATAATGTTGCTATATTTAATATAATATTACAAACTATTGCTACACACATAATTCCAATTTTACTTATAAATCCTAATGCTTTAATTACTTTCATTTTTTTCTTCACCTTCATCTTTATTAACTAGTTTTTTTAATTCAGCTATTACTGAAGTTATTTCTTTATCCACAATCTCTACTGCTAATAAATATATGTCCATTTCATGTGGTGAACAAAATTCATTCCCTAGTCTGTATCTAATTTCGTGTAGCTTTTCTAAAGTATCTACTTGATCTATTACTGCGATTTCCATTTTTTAAATTTCTCCTATTCTACATATACTAATTCATTTAATATGACTTCTTCAATTTCTTTTTGGATTGAATTCTCAATTTGCACATTTTTTAAGAAATCTTCTGTCTTTTTGTTTTCAGGTTTAGCTGATAGGTTTTTATACATTACTTCATAAATCTCATCAGCTTGCTTGTCTATGTTATGCAAGTAAGTTGGTAAATCACCACCCAGTGATAAATACTTTCCAAAATTATGTTCTTCTAAATATTTTTTAGCAAGTGTTCCATACTTTCCATAGACATGTTTAACAGGTTTAACTTCATTTTGATAAATGATTATTTCCTCTAATGTTAGCCCTTCATTAGCTTCTACTTTTCTTAAAATTTCTTTATTTTTCATAGTTTTCACCTATCATCCTTTCTACACTTATATTATATCGTGATAGCACGATAAAGTCAAGTATTATGTTAAATATTTTTTAACTTAATAAAATCGCAATTCCTTTAACTAAATAAGGTAATGCAACTAAAATTACAAAGATTGCAACAATACCAATTATGTAATTTACTAGCATTTTTTTAGCTTTAACTTTGTCTTCATTCTTTTGTGCAACAGCATATGCTACACCCATTCCAATACTCCAAAGCCCTGCAGTTGCAGTAAAAACATATACAATATAAGGATTATATTTATTAACTAAATCAATAACATAAGTAGCAACTTTATCATATTGATCTCCAAGTGCTTCACTATAATTATCACCACAATCACTACATTTATATGTTCTTTCCACTACACCATTTTTATTATTTTCATTTATAAGTTGATAATTATGACCAGTTGCAGGAATTATGATTTCATATTCATCACCACATTTTGGACAATAATATCTTCTTTTTCCTTCATGAATACAGTCTGATTCTTTTAATATTTCAGTTTCATAAGCATGTCCAACTGGTAGTATTTCATTAGTTTGATATTCACTTGAACAAAACATACAACTATAAAATGTTCCTCCACTTTTAGTACAAGTTGGTTCACGATTAGTTTCTATATACTTGTGTCCTATTGCAGGAACTTGATTAGTTTGATAACTGTCTCCACAATTACTACACTCATATTCAGTGTATCCATTTGTTGTACAAGTTGCGTCTATTACTATTTTAGAATAATTATGTCCTAATGGATTTATGTAATTATCATAATAAATATTACCACACAAAGAACACTCATATTGAGTATATCCTTTATCTAAACATGTTGGAGTAACTGTTGTAGTTAAATAACTATGACTACCAAATCCAACACTTTCTGAATAAGTATATCCACATAAACTACATTTATAAGTAATACTTCCTTCTTCTTCACAACTACCTACTTTATTTGTTATTTCATAATCATGTCCTAAAACATCAACATAATTATCATCATATGAATATCCACAATCTAAGCACTCATAATGAGTATATCCTTTATTCATACAATTTGCTTCATAAGTAGTTTCTTCATAATTATGTGGAAGTGCATCAATATAGTCTCCTTTCCATTCAGCAAAACAAATATCACAAAAATATAATGTATAACCTTGTGATGAACACGTAGGATTCACAACTTCTTTTTCAGTTTTACTATGGTCTCCTATTCCAGTCCAGTTACCATTAATAACTACTCCACAATGTTTACATTTATTAATTGTATATCCTTCTTGTTGGCAAGTTGCTTCAACACTTCCTGCAACATAAAACTCATGATCTATTGCATCTACATAATTACTTTTCCATTGTGTAAGACAATAATCACAATGATATAAAGTATAACCATCTTCTTCACAAGTTGGAGCAACAACCTCAATTACAACTGGTACATGGTCTCCAATTCCAGTCCAGTTACCATTAATAACTACATCACAGTTTTTACATTTATTAATAGTGTAACCTTCTGCTTGACAAGTAGCAGCAACGCTTCCTGCAACATAAAATTCATGTTCTAATGCCTCTACATAATCACTTTTCCATTGAGATAAACAATACTCACACTGATATAAAGTGTATCCATCCTCTTCACAAGTTGGTTCTACTACATCAATTACTTCTGGAATGTGGTCACCAATTCCAGTCCAGTTTCCGTAAATGACTCCATCACAAGTAAGACATTCATTAATAGAATAACCTTCAGCAAGACAAGTTGCTTCTACCCAACCAGTAATTACCCATTTATGGTCAATAGTAACATTATATGTTGTTGTCTTTCCATTTTGTGCAATAACAACAATTTCATAATTTCCTTCTTCAGTTAGCTTACCACCACTAAAATACTCCATTCCATTAACACCAACTGTATAAGTATTATCAAACCAAGTAAGCATATAGTGGTTTGTTTCTTCATCATACTGAATTAAAATCTCTGGTGCTTCTTGAGAGAATTCAACAAACTTTTCACCACTTCTATTTCCAAATTGGTCAACTGCATAAAAGTAATAAATCCCCTCATCCATATCATAAGTTATATCAATATAATTATTACTTAACACACAATAATCTAAATCATTTGGTCCTTTATAATAAAGTTCACATACACTATCATCTTCAGCTGTTACTCTAAATTCAAATTGAGTAGTTGTTCCAAAAGTAGCTCCTTCTACAGATAAAATCGGTGATTCATTATCAAGCGTTACTGAATATGTTGATGAACGATTTCCTGCATAATCATAACAATAGAATGAATATTTACCACTTGCTAGATATTGAGTTGAAGTACTTGCAGCAACATAACTTGTTGCTCCTGGCATTAACACATAAGCACTCCTTACTCCAGTTCCTGTTCCATTTGCGGAATAATAAATATATTCTCCACTTACAACAGATCCATCTGCAACAACACCACTTTCAGTATAAAGTGTCATCGTTGGTGCTTTAGTATCATAATTCATAGTTTTAATAGATGAATAGTTTCCTGCATTATCTCTTGTTCTAAAATAATAAGTTCCATTAGTAGAAACAAGAGTTAGTACCTCAGTTGGATAATCTTGCCAAACATTATCTAATGGAGTTTTCCATTCCATTATTTTAACTCCACTATCTGCATCTGTTGCACTATAAAAGAATTGAGCATTTGTATAAGATGATGAAATAGTTGTTCCTTTTGAATTAGTAATTACTCCAGTAGGTGGTGTTTCATCATAATAAACATAATGGATTTCACTTTCATTCCCACTATTATCTACTGCATAAAATGAGTATAATCCATTAACTCCATTTGTTATTTGACATGGATTAGGGCATGCAGTAAAACTAGTTGCATTAGGATTTTTAATATATAAGTTTTTAAGTCCACTTCCAGAATCTGTGGCTGACACTTCAAAATCACTTGTTTCATAATAAGTTTTAGATGTAGATGCACCAGTTATTACCGGAGCATTACCATCAACTTGGAATGAATAAGTAATGGAAAATGTGGCTGATTGTTGTGTATAATTTGGATAACTTGTAAAATAATCTTGTCCATACCAAACTAAATTAATATAGTAAGATCCATCTTCTAAATTTCCACTATATAAAGTTGTAGGTTGAGATGCAGTTGTACTACTTGCTACAACTGTACCATTAACATTTCTTACAGAATATGAATTAATCTGATTTGTTCTCTTAATACTATAATCAGTTTCAACTGCTATTGTAATATCATTAAAATCAAATCTATGACCACTATTTGCAGTTTCTACAGTTGATGTATGAGATGAACCATAGATATATAATTCTAATGATCTTTCATTATGTCCACCAAAAGTAAGTGTAGTTGATGTACCAGATGTTACTTGTGGAGTACTCATTCCATACGAACTATAAGTTTCAGTATAATCCATATTTAAAATATATTTGTTTGTAGAAGCAGCACTTACTTCTACACAATTTGGTCTAATCACTACATTGGTAATTAAAGCCAGTGTTAAAAACAATGATAAAAATAAACCTCTTAATACTTTTTTCAAAATTACATATCCTCCCTATTTTGTTCAAAAAGTTTTTTTACATAATCACCTGTAGTTATCTTTATTGCAGCTCTTAATTCAGTTGAACCAATAAAGAATACTTGTCCAGTTACAGCTGATATTATCATTCTTTGTTCTTCATCATTAAAACTATCCCCTGCCTTATAAATATCAAGTACATCTTTCATGTCTGGAGCTGATAGTTTAAAAATAAATGTATATTGACTATTTTTTAGAATTGTTGAAGTCTTACTTCTTAACTCTTCATTTCCATTCCAGTCTGCTATATTTTGTGTTGCCGGAATAAATGAACCATTATATTTTCTAATTCTTTTATTCATTTGATAAAAGAAATCAAGTGCTATTGGAAATTTAGCATCAATGAAAAGGTGTGCTTCATCACAAACTATCATTGTTCTTAAATTGTTTCCATTTTTATTTAACTCTCTTGCATTAATTACTTCTTGTTCAATAAATCTAAAAATTAAAAGCATTTGTGCATTTGCAACTACATTATTCTTATTTGCAAATAATGATTGAAAGTTAAAATCAATTAAACTTGAATCAACTTCTAAAGTTGATGGTGCATTCCAAATATCAGAATATCTACCACTTACAAATTTTTGTAAATAAAGTTCTGCAGTTCTTAAATCTCTTAAAGTTAAAGAATCTAAATTAGTTGTATCTTTTTCTTTTAATACATTTAAAAGGTCAGTAAATATTGGATAATCTTCTGCATGTAAATGAGTACAATCAGTAGTTTCCACAATTCCTTTTTTCTCATATGCCTCTACTACTAAATTATTAATTAACTCAATTACATCATTACTTGCACCAACTAATACTATCTTAAAGAAAGACTCTAACATCTTAAGATGTGTATTAAAGGTTACAACCGGATCTGCTCTTGTTCCATCTTCAGTTAAGATTTTATAAATATGAAATGGATTAATTCTTCCTTCTTTTGCATTACCAACATCTATTACATTTCCACTTAAGTTTTTAGTTAGAGTAATGTATTCTGCTTCTGGGTCACAAATAATTACTCTTGTGTTATTTGCCCACTCATTTGTAATTAAACTCTTTAAGAAAAATGATTTACCACTTCCACTTTTACCTATTATCATTGCATTTGAGTTTTGATAAAGGTTTCCTCTTTTCCATAAGTTAAAAATAAATGGATAATTATTGTTCTTATTTTCACCTAGCATAATTCCACCTTCATCCATTACAAATGTTCTAACAAATGGAAATACTGCAGCAAGTGATGAACTATTAATTCCTCTTTCTTGTTGAGTTAAAGTTGAAATTGGTGAGATGTTTGCTGACTTAAAGCCTTCTACTTGTAAACCATATAAAGTTGAAGGTCTAAAGTTTCCAAGTAACATTGCACGTCTAACATTCTTTTTATAGTTAGAATCATCTAAATAATTAAATGCAGTAATAGTTAGAGTCACATCAAATAAAGTTTCGTTTTCAGCTTGTAAACTATCAAGTAAGCTATTCATAGATTCTCTATGAATTTCTGCCGAGTTAGCTTCACTTGCTTTTTCACTCATGATTTCTTTTGTTTCCATTTCAGAAATACATTTATCAATTCTTTTAATTGCTTTGTATTTTTCTACTGGTTTAAAATGAAGTACTGCTTTAGTGTTTGGAATATTAAATAACTCACTACCCCAAGCATTTTTGACACGAAGCGGAAAATCACTTACTGCAAGACAACTTGCATCTACTCCATCAATGACATAATGATTTGAAAAGAATTCAACTTCATTTGGTTTTATCCAGTTAACTAACTCATCATCACTAATATCCTTTACTTCTCTTTCATCAAAGTTTCTTGAATATGAGTATTTTAAAAATACAGCAACATCTCTTCTTTCTAAAATCTTTGTACTTATCCCACACTTATTAATTTCACTTGAGACATTAATTGTTGCATTATCTAAATCAAGTTCATTCTTTCCATAGATAACTATATAAAAGTCTGATAAATATTTCTTTCTTATATTATTAAGTCTGTCAATTCTATCAATTCTTTCTCTTAAAATTTCAGTTTTAATTTCTTTCAAAAACATATCATATTCATTTTCTTTAACTTCAGTTAGTCTTTCAAATAGTTCTTCAGAAAAATGATCTAAATTAACAGGTCTATCAATCTTTACAATATCAGCACATTGATTTCCATCTAGTTGTTTTAATGCACTTGCAAAGTAATTAATGTCTGCATTTTGTTCTACTAAATCTTCAATACCAAAATTCTTTTGTCCTATTTTTATAACTCTTCCAAAATATGAATTATTATATTCAATAACACCATTTTCTTTAATACTTTTTAAAGCAACTAAAGTATCAATATTTTCTTTTTCATTTGAAGATGTTTTAGAATACTTTTTCTTTGAGAAGATAAACTTAATATTTTCATATAAGAAGGAATAAAATATTCCATCACTTGTTGGCATAAACATAATAACTGAAATAAGTAGCATAATAATTGCAAATACCCAAGCATCCATTGTAATAGCAATAAATATAATTGCAAATACTATTAATGCAACAATTATATCGGGCATTGAATAACACTTCCATACTGTATTTTTTACTTTTATCTTTTTAGGAATTATTCTCATTCTCCCCCACCTCCAGTATCTTCTGATTCTTCATCTTTCTTTTCTTCTACATATCTATCATTTTCATCTTGTTTTTCTTTCTTCTTGTTTTCATTTCTTTTGCTTAATCTTCTACTCATTCCACTAATTCCTCTAATAATTTTACTTGCTGTTCCAAAAGTTAAAGCACTCGCAAATCTAGATCCATAGAAAGCACTTCTTAAGAAACTACCTCCTGCATGCATATCATCAGCTTGTCCAAATAATCTTGCAAATAATGTTTGACCGGCAGGAATTACTAAAGCTCCACCAATTATCATAAAGATTAAAAACATTGAGTTTGCAAAGTTTGATACTCCTGGTATCTTCATCTTTGATATAATTGGTAAAATTAGAATAAAGATATTAACTGAAAAGACAGTACCATACGCTAAAACAATTTTAGTAATAAATGTTTCTCTCCATATTTTAAATCTAGCTCCATCATCAACTGCTATTGTAGACATTGAAACTGGTAGGACAATATAAAGTAGTACAATTTCATATACTCTTTTAGCAAGATTTATAATAGCAACTACCATTGCAATCATTAGACCAATTGATGCTATCATTGAAGGAAGATATAAGAATGTATCTGGATTAACCATTCCATTATTTTTCCAACTTGTAGGCCAAATACCAAATGCTGCAGTATTATAATCACCAAAGATTTTTCTAACTGAAAGAGTAGAAACATTAATTTCATTAATCGAATAACCATTTACCCAGTCACCAACACAAGCATTAAATATTGAGTTTGATAGTTTTGTTGTATTACCTATTTCAAAGATTTCTGAAACTAATAACAAAATTGCATTTGATATTAAAATACCAAGAATTACAACTACTACCATTGCAAGTGTTCCAAGTAGTGCTAAAAAGAATTTTCCAATAATAGTTGTAATATTTCTATTATTAGCTATCATATTCTTTACTAGAGCAACTATTGTAAATATACAAGTAAGTCCTACTGCTAAAATAAATACACACCAAAATATCGTACCAACTGTTGAGTCACCAACTATAAACTCAATAATATTAACTCTTTCTCCTTGATAAGTAACATCAGTTACTCCTGCTATAGCAGAAAAGATTTCCATAATACCATCAATAACTTTTAAGAACCAAAGAAATAAAAGTAAAATCAACTCTTGAAAAAATATAAGCATTGTTTTTCTCCTTTTCTTATTATATATAGTAAAGGCGATAAGATATTATCTTACCGCCTTGTATCAGAAGCTAGTTAGCTCCAATTCCTACCCAAGATGATAAGCCTTCAATTAATAATGGTGCACCCATTGCGACAACGAAAATAATCACAATTCCAATAATCAAATTCTTAACCATATCACGAGCATTGATTTTTTCTTCATTTTTGTGTGCGATTGCAATTTTAATACCAACATAAGCACCCCATACAATAACAACTGCAGCTAGTGCCATAACAATATAAATCCAAAAACTATCCATTAATTCACTTAATTTTGTAACAATTGATTGCAAAGAATCATTTAAAGTAGCATCTGCTAAAAACATCATAATTTATTTACCTCTTTCCTTTATTATTTTTTCTTGTTTTTAATTTGCATAAATATAATTGTTCCACCTACTAGTAAAACAACTAAAATTAATATTAATACTAGTGGTGTAGATGAGCTTCCTTTACTATCATCTACATCATCATTTCCATCAGTAGGAGTATTATCTTCTACTGGTGTTTTATTTTCATCTTCACCATTATCTGGAGTATTAGAATTATCTTGATTATTATCATTATTTCCAGTATCTCCATTTGGTGTATCACCATTATTTGTTCCGTCATCTCCATTTGGATTATTTACAGAACCCGGATTATTATTGTTGTTATTATTTTGATTATCATTTGTATTGTTTTGATTACCATTTTGATTTTGTTGATTATTGTTTACATCATTATTTTGATTGTTATTACTATCATCAACATTTCCTCCATTATTAACATTATCTTGATTATTATTATCATCTACTGGTGGTTTTACTGGAGTAGGCGGTTGTTGAGGAGTTGGTGGCGTTACTATAACATCATCCTCTTCTTCAACTTTATTTTCTATTTCAAATTTAGTTAAAATAACTCCATAATCATTAACCACGATTATTTGATATTTCCCTTCTAAATTAGAATAGTCAATATAACCATAATCGTTTACATTCATTGTAATATTTGCTTGTCCAGTTTTTGAAAATATAATTTGTATTTTTGAATTATCTACATGATTACACTCACACCTATTGCTAACAAAGAATAACATTGCTTCTTTATTTAGTTCAGAATATAAGGTGTATGTATGTTCATGAACTGGTTCTTCTTTTTCATTATAGCCATTATCTTTACTTGTAGAAAAGTTAGACAAATAACTATAATTACACCTATTACAAACATGTTTAATGCATCCAATAGTATCATTATCAGAATTTACTAATATTTCTGTAAACTCATGACCTAATGGATCTACATAATTACTAACAAATCTATCACCACAAGTAGTACAAAAGTTTTCTTTATATCCATAAGTTGCACAAGTTGGATCAATTATACGACTACCATAATTATGACCACTTGAGTTTACATAGTCAGCGATAAATGAATATTGACAATTCTCACAATAATAACTTGTATATCCACCTTCAAAGCAAGTAGGAGCAATTACTTCAGTTGTATAATCATGTCCTATCTTATCAATATAGTTATTGTTATACGAATAACTACAAGTAAGGCAACTATGTTTGGTATATCCATCTTCATCACAAGTTGGTGGAACATCTACACTTTCAAATGTATGACCTAGTTCATCTACATGGTCACTTGTGTATTCGTGTCCACAAGTAGTACAAAAATGTGTTGTATAACCTTTATGAGTACAAGTTGGTTTAACTACAACTGACATATACTTATGACCTAGTGGTTCACTTGTTTCATCTTTATAACTAAAGTTACACCTTACACATTCAAAAAGTGTATGTTCTCCAGTTGTACATGTTGCATTTTTTAAAGTTTTTGTAAACTCATGACCTAATGCTTCAGTGTATTTATCTTTATAAGAATAATTACAAACTTTACAAGTATAAGTTGTATATCCTTGAGTAAGACATGTTGCATCAGTAACTAATTCTAAATAGTCATGACTACACTGTGTAAATGGATTTTCTTGAGCATTTACTTGTAAACCATTGTTTCCAAAGATTAATGCAAATCCTATCACTAAAGTCATAAGTCCTAAAACAATATAGTTTCTAAATCTTTTCAAATAGTGTCCTCCTTCTTTAATTATTTTACTGCAAGGTCTTGAAGACGTAATAATTCTGGTAATGCAACACCAGATATATAGTCTGCTAGGTCTTGCATTTTTTGTGCTATGGTTTGGTCATAATTTTCCATTAACATATAAAGAAGTGTTGCTTTATCTTCAAGTCTTGCTTCTTTAATTGTTCTTCTATCCCTACCATTTAACATTCTAGTAAGAATATCAATTTTCTTATGAATTTCATTTATGACTTTATCCCATTCTTTATCAAGTTCTAATAACTTGTCTTGATTACTCTCTTCTAGTATCACCTCTTGTTCATCTAGTTTATTGATTTCATCTAATATTCTATCTTCATCACTACTACCATTTTGAGTTACAATATCAAATACATAATCTTGCTTTTCAAAAAGTCTTGCTTCTCTTTTAGATACATCAGCTTTACCTTCTGGAAAGTAAACATCTTTTAACTCATATGATGGAGTAAACTTTGTCCAAATAGGTTCATATCCTCTAACTGATACAATAGCATCTCCTTTGTCATTACCATTAAGACGTTCTAACATTCCAATAGTAATTAATGGCTGATTACTTGCTCCAGTATTACTTGATGCAGGATTTTCAGCGTTTGTATTAACTGAAAAGTTTTTAACCTTTTTCTGTCCACATAGTTCTGAAAACTCTTTTCTAGTATCTGGATCATCACTACCAATAAAGATTTTAACGTTACAGTTAGTTTTAATAATATCTCCAATGTCTTTTCCATATTTAGCAGTTAACTGACTAAACGATTGTAAGACAAATAAGAATCTTATACCTCTTGAACGAGCAACTGTTACCATACCTTCCATATTTTCAAATTTAGGTAAGTTACCAAACTCATCTAAAACAAAATATGTATTTCGTTTTAATATTGCAGTTTCACACTGATTTCTTCTTAAGTTAAGATTAGCTTTTTCAACAAGTTCTTTATACATTTGAGTAATAAATAATGTAACAAATCTATGTCTTGTAAATCTTTCGTCCGGAACTATAATGAATACCGCATTAGGTTCTTCATCAATATTTATAATATCTAAATCATTTTCTGATGTTAAAGATAAAATTCCATCATCAGATAATTGTTGCATGTAACTATTTACTTCAGATAAATAACTTGTTAGAGTTTTATCACTTGTAATAAGTACAGTGTTTACAAGCCCTCTAACTTTAGAAAACTCATCACGTCCTTCAAGTAAATATTCTCTTAAAGCTGTAGTATCTTCACTACAATATTTAGTGATGTTATGATAGATATTGAAAAGTAGTAATTGTTTTTCTTCTACTTTCCCTTTGATGCAATCTTCACAAAGTGCTAAAACAAAACCAAAGATTAAGTTTCTTGCACCTTCTTCCCAAGTTGGTTGGTCTTTATTTTGTACAGGACATAATGTATAAACTAAATCTTGAGCATTCTCATAGATTTCATCTTTTAACTCTTGAACTCTTGTTCTTGCATCTTTATAAGATAAAAATGTTTCTCCTGCACCATAATACTTTCCATCTTTGTTTTGAAGATTGTTTTCTAAATCTTTAACTAGTTTAATACGCCTAATTAATACATTCATTGGATTCCATCTAGCTGAAGAGTAAGGTTCTCTTAAATCTAACATTGAGATTTTATATCCTTCTTTTATTAACTGATTAGCATGTTTTTCATATAGTTCTTTCTTTGGGTCAGTTATAACAATAGAAGGTTTAGTTTTACATCTACCTAACACTTCAATATTTTGGTCAACAAATCCCGTTGTTTTACCACTTCCGGTAGTACCAACAATTAATGCATGTAATTGACTTGTAGCAATTACTTCCACATTACTACCTTTCTTTTCAGCACCTATAACAATACCATCTTTTGAATATTTAAAATCTTTAAATGTACTAACTTCAAACTCACGAAGTTTTCTTAACTTTTTAGTAGTTAACCATTCTGTATCTTCTAGATCATTTTCATTTAACGCAATGTTTTGAGCATCTATTCGATACATCATTAAATATCCAATAATAAGTAACCCACATACAACTCCAACTACTAAATAATAATTACGATTATTTAATATAATTGAAATGCTATCTTTAGTAGTCAAATTGAATATTAGTAATATAAGTACTGCCATAAAGGTGAAGATAAATAACCAAAGAAGAATATCTAAACTTCGGGATTTTTTCTTTTTGTGCTTAAGGGCTTCATCTCTATTCACACTTTATTTTTCCTCCTTATCCTTTTTAGATTGTTTAATCCTTTCTTGTTTCATTTCCTCTTCGATTTCCTCTAATCTTCTTGAAAAGTCTCTTTCAAGTAATCTACTTTGGAAAGCAAATGACTGTAAGAATTTACCAAACATACTATTTACTTTCTTTTCGGAAATGATAATTCTACGTTTTAATTTTGTATCATTTGGCTTGTACTTTTTATTAAGGCTTCTTTCAAAATATTCAGGCTTTATTTTTCTTGCAAGATTTAAAATGAGATTCCCTTGTCTTCTAATATAATCAGCTTCAATCGTATCAATTATTTTAAATGCATCTTTGCTATCAATACGATATCCATACTTCTCTTTATTTTTTTCCATCTCCTCAATAGATACATTATCAACTGAAACCATATGATTTTCTTTTAATATTTTTTCAATTGCTTGCTTCTTTTTTTCTAAAGCTCTGTAAAATTCTTTATCTGCCTTTCGAGCTTCCCTGTCATAACTTAGTAAAAGTTTAACTATGTTATCTACCCTTTCCCTATATGGCTCCATATCTTTACTACCATATGAATATCTTCCTTCTTTTGGTAATTCTTTTACAAGTTTAAGTAGTTCTTCTTTTACTTCATCTTTTGTTGTTATGGCAACATTAATAGCAGTCATTCCCTTAAGCTCTCGCAAAGCCTCCATTCTTGTTTTATAAAAATTTTCTCTTTCATCATCTATATAAAGTCCAGCTTTTATTAACATATGATCTATTGCACTTTTTGAAATTTTACCTGTTCCTCTGTATTTATGACCGCCCTTACCATCTCTATATTTTGGTTCTTTTTCCCAAAATTGAAAATGAATATGTAAGTGGTGTGGTCTATCTTTATGAAGTGAACACATTAGGTCAATATTTTTTTCATCCAAATGTGCTGCTTTTAAAAATGAACTAAATGTTTTTTTTACAAATCTAATACATTTTTCAGGACTATCTATCTTATGACTCTCTTCTTCAGTTAAAGATATAAATCCATGCCATATATGACCTTTGTTATTTTTAAGTCTTTCTTTCATTAACTCAAGTTCTGCGTGACTTATCATTCCATTTCCATTGAAAACTTTTGTTGACTTTTCAAAGTAATCAAGTGAAGTAAAACTGTCATCTACTTTATCTTTTCTTGTAATATAATCTAGAATGTTATTTTTACCACCAGTTAAATCATAAAAGCCTCTATCTTTTCTATGCCTTTCTTTATCAGTTTCACTAGCATTAGATTTTAATTTATAAGGTGTATATCTAATGTTAAATAAAATCTTAGGTACTGATATTTTAATCACCTACTTTCTAATATCATTTAATCCTTTAATTTCATAGTTAATTAAATACTCTGGTGTATCTCTATATGCACCATCTTTAAATTTTTTATGACTCACATTTTCTCCACCAAGTTCAATATTTTTTGTTTCAAATAATGAACATAAAATTGACTTATTAATAGTTACATTTAAAATCACTTCTTTTAAAAGTTTTACAATTATGTTATAAGTGTTCTCATCAACACCATTAATTTTTCTTATAATTTTAGTTACTGATGAGTCACCTTGTATTTCTTCAACTTGTTCAAAATGATGTTTAAACAATAATGGTAATCCATAATCAAGTGCATCACTTATTAATTTATTAAATGATTTCTTATATTCATCTAGTTCTAGTAAGCCATTAATAAGCTCCCATTGACTTTCTTTTTCTATTCTTATATACTTTCTACTTTTTTGTTCTACTTTTTCACTCATGGACAAATCTAAACTAGAAGTGGGTATCCCACTTGCTTACGCAAATGCTTTTGCGTCTTCGAGTTGACACGTGTGGCAACGACTTAACCTGCCTATAAAATAAGCAAATTTGCAACACTTTCTTATGCCTCTTTTAGTTCTTGGTGTCTCCTTCCATAATATTTTTGACTAGGTTTTTTAGTGGATTAGCTTCATTTTTTTCATCAATTACTAGGACAAATTCCCCTTTTTCAAATCTTCTTTTTTCAGCACTTTTAATTCCACCTAATCTTCCATACTCTCTACATTTAATATCTCTATCAATTTGTGTCTTGATTAAATTAAATGTTGATTTAATTGTTGCATCATTAGTTTCTGGAAGACGTCCTAGAAATACATAATCACATAGGAATTTAATAAACTTTCCTGCTTGTTTATCATTCATTGCTTTAATAGAATTTGCATAACTTTCCTTAAACTTAAATCCATTTTCTTTCATTTAGAGTTCCTCCTTTCTTTTAAGTTTTTGAGTTTAGACCAAAATGTCGTTTTGAACCAATATTAAACTTAGGTGACTTTTCACTTGGTGCCTTTAATTCTTTAATAAAGTTTGTTGCTCTCTCAGCTAAACGTTCATAAAAAGACATTGGTTTATTTTCATTAAACTGACCAGATGATTTAAAGATTCTTAAAAGTTGTTCTGTATCTCCTCCAGTAAACATTGCTAGTCTATTCATTAAAGACAAAGCATCTTTTTCTGAATTACCTAATATACTTTTACCTTCATATAACTCTTTAAACTTTTCTCCATCTTTAGTAACCATTGCTCTTTCTATAACATCTTTATCACTCATTCTAGTAAGTGAGTTTATTCCTCTTTCACTCATGTCAATTTTTTTAGCAACAACTTCTTCATTCTTATTACTTGCAACCTCACTTGGTTTTACAAATACTAATGATTTAGCTTCTTCAATGTTTAGTTCATTTTGAATATCTAAACTAATTTGATTAAGTTCATCAATTGATACTTCTTTAAAAGTTGAATCTTTATAATAGTCAAGTTCACTCATCTTATCAATTTCTTTTCTTAAAGCATCTACACTTGCAAAACCATGATTAACAAGTAAAGCTGTAGCACCTTTATCAGTTGTAGTGTAGGCTTTATAGACAATTTCGCCATAAGCATTTTCACTTTCCACAATAGCATAGTGTTCTATCTTTTTTTCTTCAGTTTTTTCTTTTGAGATAACATACTTTGAAATCTTATCAGCATCTGCTATTGCATTAAATAAAATGTTTGGATCATCTTTAATTCCTTCATACCAATGCTTTATATAAGCACTGTTGTTTTGTATATGGTTTTCATCTATTGTTATACCTAATTCTTGTTCAATGAACATAGAGGCAATTTCAGCTCTTAGTTCTTCAGTTGCATAACTTGGTGTTCCAAATCCACCACCCAAATCTCTATTTAACCTTTTTTCATGTCCAGTGGAATGACCAACTTCATGAAGAGCAGTTGAATAAAATTCACTATAACTTATAAACTTACTTCTCTCTGGGAGATGTATTTCATCAAATGATGGAATATAATAAGCATTACTTCCACCATAAATTATTGGTGATTCATTTTTACTCCAGTAATCTAAGATATTTTCTGCTCTTACATTTTTTTCAGTTTCATTTAAATTTGTTTCTTCTTTTTTAGGAAGTCCTTCAACTAAGTCACCATTAAATACTCTATAGTATCTTCTATGAGCATATAAGTTATCTCTAACATATTGTTCTTTTTCTTCTAAAGTCATTCCTTCTAATACTTTTCTATCAAATGCTTTTTTAGTATTCTTATCACGAAACTCAAAGAACTCAACAGTTACACCTTTACCTTTTCCTAAAGAATTACCTTCTTCATCTTTTTTAAAGCTATAACCATTTGATTCTATTTGGTGATAAGTTAACCACCTATTATCTTGATAACCATTAGCCATACTAACTAAAGTTAAATAAAAGTTATTAACACCACGATATGGTTTTTTAGTGCTAAATGATTCTGGAACTTCACTTTTCCATCCCGGTTTCCAAAGACCAGTCCCTTCACTTAAATTCTTTAATACCTCATCAATAATTTTTTGACGTTGAGGAGTTAGTTTATCGTACATTGTTTTTTCGTTACTCAAAACTTATTTTCACCTCCTCAACCATAATTGGTTCTTCATCTTGAATTAAAAAGTCATCAGTATCAAGAAAGCTATCAAGTTCATCAAGACTTATACCTTTTGGAACAATGATTTCTTTTTGTATAATTTCTTTATTCATCTAACTACCCTTTCCAAAGAAACTTCCACTAGGTTTAACTACTTTTGGTGCTTCAGTTTTGGTGGGACGAAATCTTTCAGTTGTATCTCTTATTGCTTTAATTGCAGTTGACTCATAGTAGTCTGGAGATTTTCCCGGTCTAAATAATCCACTTGTAGCAAATATTCTAATCATTTGTTCTTTATCACCATTACACCAAAAAGCAAGCCTGTTCATTAAACTCATATCTGAATTGCTATGATTATTTTGTAAGTCTTGTCCTTCATATAATGCTTTAAAAGTTTCTCCATGTTTAGAATTAATTGCTTTTTCTACAACATCTCTATCACTCATTAAAGATAAACCTTCTACACCTTGTCCACATCCCATAAATGGTGTTCTTTTATCACAAGTTGCTTCTAGTATTTTTTTTATTGGTAAAGTATCAAAGTTTCTTAAACTTTTAGACTCTTCATTAATTAAATCACCAGTCATAGCAATAAAGTGAGACTTTTGATAAAACTCTAGATCACCATTTCTTGAAAATGTTCTTAAATCCATACCATCAGTTTTTCCAAATAAATGTACTCCATTTCCACTAATTGAAGTTTCTGCATATGTGTTATCACTAGCAAATAAAACCTCTTTTGTAAGTGGTGAGTATGATCCATCTTTTGTAATACACTTATCTAAATCAATACAACAAATCCCATTCTTTCCATCTAACGCATAAGCTAATGTCTCACAATTGTTTTCTCTTGCATATTTACATGCTTCATCAAATGTTGTCCAAGTAGTTGGATCATCACTTCTTGCAAACTTTCCTGTATGAACATCAATTAAGAATTTATCAAGGCGTCCTTTAGTTTCATTTTCTCTTGTCCTAACTACTACCCAGTTAGGCTTTTTTTTCATCTCTTCAGGAACATTTGCTCTTAATACTTTTTCTCTGTCAAGAAATAAATTATTTGTAACACTACTAGGTCTAACAAGGCCTGATTCATAATCTTTTAAATCTTTTCCACCTACTTCACTAATAAACTCATCAACCTTTAAAATGATTTGTTCATTAGACTTATTCTTAAGTGTTATTTCCATATCATCTTGAAGATTAATTCTTAAATGAGTATCGCTTGTATCTTTAATTAATTTATTAGGTAAATAGTAACAAAAACCTTGATATGAACCATTTGGCATTTTAAATAAACTAGACTCTTCATAAACTCCAAGTCTTGCCTCTTTATTAACAGATACTACATTCCAGTTAGTATTTGATTTTCTATAATCATCAATATTAGATGAATCCATTTCTTCAATTAAATCAAATGGAGTAATTTTAGTTATTTCATTTGTTTCTCTATTTTTAACACTAATACTAAAATTGTCTGGTAAAGAGATTTTTAGTCTTCCATCTTTTAACTTATCATCTTCCACAAACCTATTAGGAATATAAAAGTCTTGACCTTTATACTTTGAATAATTAGGTAAAACAAATAAAGATGATGATTCATACTTTCCAATTCTTGACTCAACTGGAACTGATAAGGTAACCATTTCATTATAAGATTTAGGTGTCTCATAATCTTTATCTAATGTGCCTCTAACTAACTTTTCAAACTCTAACCCAGTAACAACCTTTTCTTTATCACCATTTCTTAAAATGATTTTCTCATTTTCTTCCACAATTAATTCTAAACAAAGTTCTCTTGAATCACTTTGTAAATCTGTAATCATTCTTCCTTGTTTAATCCTAGAATTAAACATATTGTAAGTATAACCACCATACTCTTCATGAGATGTAGGCATTCTTAAAAACGAATGATTATCATACTTTCTAATTAAAGCAGAAGTTGGAACGTTTATCTTAAGCCAATTCTTCTTTTCACTTTCAACTTCATGATTTTCTTGCATAATGTTTTCTTCCTCCTTCACTAAATTTTTATTATATTTTTCGTTATAACTAACAACTAGATTATTAATTTCAGAATAGTTTTCAATGCTTGAATATTCTTCTTTTAAATAGTAATCAAATAAACTAGATAGAATAGGTATATTTTCTCTAAATAACATTTCATATTCTTTATCATCTAGATTATTTTCTTCACTTGTAAGAAAGTCTTTAAGTTCAGTAAAGAAATGTATCTTATAACTTTCTTTAAATGCTTCATCATTTCCTTTTGATAAAATATCTTTTCTTAACTCTTCATACTCATTTATTACTTTGTGTGAAACCATTTCTTTATAGAAATTATTCTTACTTAAGTATGCCTTTAAC
>X430_Giraffe__coassemble_106_pt1 | contig 18245 bp, 18 predicted proteins | sample X430_Giraffe__metabat2_low_PE_013 | metagenome-assembled genome bin X430_Giraffe
ATCCACAAGTTAAAAACCATTTTATTTATACCCAAAGTTTTCCACAATGAATAAGTGTATAAAAAGTAATTTTATTTTATTTGCATAAATAAATCAAATATGATAAAATAATAAAGAAAAAGAGGTGTACTATGAAAAGAATAGAAAAATTAAACACTACTACTAAAATGCTACTAGTATTGTTATACTCATTCGTATTACTTTTAATTGCAGCTTTATTAATTAATATCGCAGATGCAGAAGATGAAACAAGAGGATACGGAAATAAAGCTCGAGATCATTATATACAATTATATACAAAATTAATTGAAACAAGAACTGAACCAAAAATTGAAGAACAAGATACAAGAAAAGAAAGCTCACAATATGGTATTTATACTCAAATAATTCAATTAACAGATAAAGAAGTTAATAATATTGAGTTATACGTTACTGCAGAAACTTATGATGGTACAAAAATATACTATGAAGAAACAAAAAAATCAAGTTCAATCTACAAAGGTAAACCAAATACTAATTCTTCATATTTTAAAACTTCACCATCTGGATTAAATAAACAAAATAATTACGTATCTACTAGCAATTCTTATAAACAAACTAATACAATGCCTAAAATTGTATATATGGATGTTTATTACGATGTTGTAATTTCTAATACTGAGACAGTAAAAAAACAATTAAAGTATTATTTTGTCCCAACAAATCCTGAAGTAGAAAAATTCGAAAATTATCAATCTTCAGGCACACTTACAAATAAAAATCAATTTGTAGTAGATACTAAAGAACTTAAAGAATATTTAAAAGTTAATTTAAAATATACTTTATCTGATCAAACAGCAGAAAATGCTAATCCTTTAAATGATAATTTTGAAATCACTCTTTCAGCAGATGAAACAAAATTTGCATCATTTGGTAAATACATTGTTGATTCTAAAATCTCATTATTTGCAAAAGGAAAAAATCATGTTACAGATTCAATAGATTATTTCTCTGATTACATTTTGATTTCTGAAAATTTTGGAGTATTAGTAGATAGAGGAAATTCTTTTATAAAAGATACAGTAAAAAATAGTTTAACAAATACATATTTAAGAAGCACAAATATTGGTGCCAGCTATGAAGTTTCTGAACTATATTTATCAATTTCTGTAACATTAAATACTGGCGAAACAATTAAAATTCAAGAAAAATTTATTATCGCTAGATAACAAAATTAATAAATAGTTTGACAAATTATAAAAAAAGTAATATAATAAGTTAGCATGGTTTTAATGGAGGTGCTGATATGAAAAGAACATACCAACCTAACAAACGTAAACATAGTAAAACACACGGTTTCCGCGCTCGTATGGCAACTGTAGGAGGCCGCAAAGTACTTGCTCGCAGACGTTTAAAAGGTCGCGCAGAATTAACAGTATAATAAACTTGGACCACTTATGTCACATACTGATAGAAGTGGTCTATTTTTTTAGGTTTAAAAATGAAAAAAGAGTATAGATTAAAAGATAGCGATAAAATCGGTTTAATAGTTAAAAAAAGACAAAGAATTTCTAGTGAACTATATACTATATATTATCAACAAGCTACAGAAACAAAAATTGCTGTTGTAGCTGGTAAAAAAATTGGTGATGCTGTCACAAGAAATTACAACAAAAGAGTAATTAGAGAAATTATTAGACCATACTTAAAAGAAATAAAAAATATCCATGCGGTTATCGTTACAAAAGAACAAACTAATAATGTTGATTTTATTGAAAAAAAGATAAATTTAGAAAAACTGATTATTAAATTAATCGAAAGGACGTCAAAATGAAATTTTTAAACAAAAAAGTTGGATTCTGTTTTGCGTTGTTACTACTTTTAGTCACATTAACTTCTTGTGGATGTGGTGGATGTGGTGGTAGTAAAACATTGACATATGATAATGCAGCAGCAGAAATCAAAAAAACACAAATTGATTATATCAAAACAGGTTTAATTGAAACAGCCGGTGATCGCGTGTCATCAGAAAAACTAAATCAAATTGGCTCAATCATAGATAACGAGTTTGATGGCAAAAATGCTGAAGCTATTGTTTTAAAAGCTTTAGGAATGATTAAGGATGATTTAACAGCAACAGATGTTCAAATAGAAGCTTACAAAAATATTATTTTAGAAAAACAATTAAATGCTTCTAAATCAAAAGCAGTAAGTTTATTAAGTGGATTCTATATTGTAGAAGATTTGCAAAGACATCAAGTTGTTTTATGTGAAAACGAAAAAGCAAAATATACAGAGTTAATCAATGCAGCAACTACTGTATCTCAAGAAATTGATTCAAAAAATATAGTTGAAGAAACAAACAATGTTTATCAATTAGTAAGTAATTACTTTTTATCTACAAACACTTTAAAAAATCAAATGTCTCCTATTAGAGTATTTAGTTTTAAAGAAGATGGTTTCTTCAAAGCGTTATTTAATAATGTTTTAGTATTTCCAATAGGTTGGCTACTACAAGCAATTTCAAGTTTATTTGGAGGATATTACATTATTGGGTTATTAATAGTTACTATTTTAATTAGAACATTAATGATGCCAGTATATAATTCAACAAATAACATGAGTTTAAAAATGCAATTAATGCAACCAGAATTACAAAAATTAGAAGCAAAGTATCAAAACAGAAAAGACCCTGACTCTGAACGCGCAAAACAAATGGAACAAATGCAATTATATAAAAAATATAAAATGGGGTTAGGTGGATGTTTCTCAATGTTATTACAATTTCCAATATTTATGTCTGTATACCAAGCAGTTTCTAGAATGTATTTAACAGACGGAACTATTCTAAATAGTCCAAACTGGGTAACAAAATTAAATACAAAATTCTTAGGTATAGACCTATTCTTAACAAAAGGAGAAACTTGGTCAGGACAATTTTGGGGTGTAATGATTATCTTAGTATTAGTAGTTGGATCTCAATTCTTACAACAATTTTTATCTACTAAGTTCCAAAAAATGAATTACGAAAAAACTCAAGAAAATATTCCTGCATATAAACGTCAAGCAATGCAACAAAATCAAATGAATGGTTCAATGAAATTCATGATGTATTTTATGATTGTTATGATGGGTATGTTCGTATATCAAAGTGCTGCAGGTTTAGGTATGTATTGGTTAATTGGTAACGTTTATTCATTGATTCAAATGTTACTAAACAATAAATTTGCAGATCGCAAACTTGAAAGATTAAAGAAAAAATTAAAATTAGGAGATAAATAAGTTATGAAAGAGAAAAAATATGAAGGCAAAACATTAGCAGAAGTTGAAGTTTTAGCGGTTAGCGAATTAGGTGTTGCTAAAGAAGATATGTACTTTGATGAAATTTCAGAAACTGAAATACATGTATTAGTAGACGCAAACCCAGTAAAAAAAGGTAAAGATTTTTTAGAAAACTTTTTAAGAGAAGCAAATATTTTAGGTTACGTAGAAAGAAAAATGCGTGACAATGTAGTAGAATATTCAATCACTACTGAAGATGCAAACGCAGTATTAATTGGTAAAGGATCTAAAACATTAGCTGCTTTACAATACGTAACATCTTTAATCGTAAATAGATATTTTGATCCTGAAACAGAAAACGGATTAATAGTAAAAGTTGATATTGGTGATTATCGTAAAAAAAGAGATGAAAATCTTGAAAAATTAGCAACTCGTGTTGCTAAAGAAGTAGCTAAAACAAAAATCCCAGTTAAACTTCGTGCGATGAATGCATATGAAAGAAAAGTTATTCACAATAAACTTTCTGAATGGCACGATGTTACAACACATTCTGAAGGTGTTGAACCAAACAGATGTTTAATAATTGAACCAAAGAAAAAATAAGGCGAAAGCCTTATTTTCTTTTTCTTGCCCTTTAAAATGATTTATGATATAATAAACTTAACATGATGAAAAGGATTTGTTATTATGAATAGTAATACTTTTTTAGAAGATACAATCGTCGGAATATCTACAACTGTTGGTAGAGGAGCAATTTCAATTATAAGATTAAGCGGCGAAAAAGCAATTGAAATAGTTAATAAAGCATTTAAAGGAAAAAACTTAAATAAAGTAAAAAGTCATACTATTAACTATGGATATATATATAATCCAGAATCAAACGAGATTATCGATGAGGTTCTTGTTAGTGTTTTTAAAGCTCCAAAAACGTATACTAAAGAAAATTTAGTTGAAATTAATTGTCATGGCGGTCAATTAGTAACTGAAATGATTTATCAACAAATGATTCTGCTTGGTGCTCGAGTTGCTGAACCAGGTGAATTTACCAAAAGAGCATTTTTGAATGGTCGAATAGACTTAACAAAAGCTGAAGCAATTATGGATATCATAGATGCAGAAAACAAAAACGCTTTAAAAATAGCTAATCAAGGTATTTTAGGAGAAACTGCAAACAAAATTAAATCTGAAAGAGATAAATTATTAAATGTTATAATGCAAATAGCAGTTAACATTGATTATCCTGAATATGATGATGTTGAAGAATTAACTCATAATCAAATTAAACCAATAATTAACGAAGTTTTAAACAATATAAATATATTGTTAGATAACGCAAAAGATGGTTTAAAACTTAAAGAAGGTATTAATACAGCAATTGTTGGGAAACCTAATGTCGGCAAAAGTAGTTTATTGAACGCACTATTGCAAGAAAACAAAGCAATTGTTACAGAAATACCAGGTACTACAAGAGATGTCATAGAAGCAAAACTTTCTTTAGGTAATTGTATTTTAAATTTAATAGATACTGCAGGAATTAGAGAAACAAAAGATATTGTTGAACAAATCGGTGTTGAAAGAAGTAAAGAAAAAATTGAATTAGCAGATCTAGTATTAATGATTTTTGATGGAAGTAGGGAACTTAGTGAGGAAGACTTTCAAATAATGGATTCAGTCAAAGAAAAAAACCATATATATATTGTTAATAAAAACGATCTAGAACTTAAAATAGATTTATCACAAATTGATGATCCTGTTTTAATATCAACTAAAGATTATAATACAATAGAAAATCTACAGAACAAAATCAGCAGTGTAGTATTTAAAAACGGTATTAATATAAATTCCAATATATATATTACTAACGCACGACAAATAGAAAGATTAAAACAAGCAAGAGTAAGCTTATTAAAAGCTATTGATGAAATTAATGAGGGTCAATTTATTGATTTTATCGAATTATCAATTAAAGACGCATGGGTATCTCTTGGCGAAATATTAGGTGACGTAAAAGATACTGAGCTTTTGGATAATTTATTCAAAAACTTCTGTTTAGGAAAATAAATGAGATTTTTTCTTGACAAAAAGTCTATTAAAATATATACTTTAATAGTATTAATAATAAATCGATGATTAGGAAAAGTATTAAACAAACCAACCATAGTGATTTAAGGATAGTGGAAACTTAAAGTAAGGAGTTTAAGAAAGAACACCTATGAGAGATAGAAGAAAAGCATAATGCTTAGTAGAACTATCCGTTGCTGGCGTTAACAGATAATGAGTGCACATATATGATATATGTGAATTAAGGTGGTAACACGGAATTAATTTCGTCCTTTTTCTTATAGAAAGAGGACTTTTTTTATTAGGAGGATTTATGCAAAGAATTAGAATCAAACAACTATTTAAAGAAAAAGATAGTTATAAAGAACAAAGTGTAACATTGTGTGGTTGGGTTAGAACAAATAGAGCTCAAGCTCAATTTGGATTTTTAAATATTAATGATGGATCATATTTTGATAATTTACAAGTAGTATATGATAACAAACTAGATAATTTTGAGGAGATTTCGAAATATCGTGTTGGTGTATCGGTTTGTGTTGTTGGGAAAGTCGTTTTAACGCCCGAAATGAAGCAACCATTAGAAGTTCACGCAACAAGTGTAATCTTATTAGGGGACTGCCCTGAAAACTACCCTATTCAGCCAAAAAGACACACTAGAGAATTCTTAAGAGAAGTAGCACACTTAAGACCTAGAACAAACTTATTTTCTGCTGTATTTAGAATAAGAAGTGTTGCGGCTCACGCAATTCATACTTATTTCCAAGAACGTGGATATATATATGTTCATACACCGCTTATTACATGTGCAGACTGTGAAGGTAGTGATCAAATGTTTAAAATTACAACTTTAAATATGAAAGACTTACCATATACAGAAGACGGAACATTAGATTATTCAAAAGATTTGTTTGGAAAACAAGCGTTTATTACAGGTTCTGGACAATTACAAGGTGAAACATTTGCCATGGCTTTTGCAGATATATATACATTTGGGCCAACGTTTAGAACTGAAAACTCAAATACTAAGATTCACGCAAACGAATTTTGGATGATTGAACCAGAAATGGCATTTTGTGATTTAACTGGTTTAATGGATATCGAAGAAGAAATGTTAAAATTTGTAGTTAAATATGTATTAGAACATTGTAAAGAAGAAATGGAATTCTGTGACAAGTTTGTAGAAAAAGGATTATTAAGTAAAATTGAAAACTTATTAAATAGTAAATTTGTTAGAATTACGCATCATGATGTAGTTGATATCTTAAAACAAGCAAAAGTTAAGTGGGAATTTGAACCATCTTATGAAGATGATATTGCCAAAGAACACGAAAGATATATTACTGATTATTTTAATGGACCAGTATTTATTACAGATTGGCCTAAAGATATTAAAGCATATTATATGAAATTAAACGACGATAACAAAACAGTTGCGGCCGTTGATTTGGTTGTACCACAAGCTGGTGAACTAATGGGTGGATCACAAAGAGAAGAAAACCTTGAAAAGCTATTAGCCCGTATGGAACAAATGCATGTAGATAAAGCCGGAATCGATTGGTATTTAGATACAAGAAGATATGGTGGTTGTGTTCACTCAGGATTTGGGATGGGATTTGAAAGATTAATTATGTATTTAACAGGAGTTGACAACATCAGAGATGTTATTCCGTTCCCTCGTACACCAAGAAACTGCGAATTTTAATAGAAATAAAAAAAACGTTAGAAATTTCTAACGTTTTTCTTTTTTGTTTGGATCTTCATATGTCCAAGTTTTATAGAATAAAAAACCAAATACACCAGTAACTACTGCAGCAATACCTGTTTGCCATAAAATAGTAGGCCAAATATACCCAAAGTATCCTGCGTTAGTTAAAGCTTTATCAGCTTTTAACCCATAACCTTGTTGCATATCAGGATTTGCTTTGATATATTCATCAGCAGTTCCTTTGATATTTGAAATTTGTCCAGTAGTAAGTACTTCAACAGTATCAGCAGCTTTGTTTTTATCATATGAAAGTTCTAATAAAGCAAAAGAACATGATGATAAATCGGTGAATTTTTTAGTAGAAACAAGTTGTCCTCCTGCTTCATCCATTAATACGTATTGATATTGTAAGAAGTTTGATGAATAAAGATAAGGAGTTGTGAATGTTCCATCAGTTTTTTGAACACCTTTACCATTAACGTCATTTAATGGAGAACCAGTAGTAAATAATACGTTTGCAGTAAGTTTTGATGAAATGCTTGAATAAACAGAAGGTTCGTCATTTTCAATAAAATCATCTTGGAATTGATCAATTGCTAATTTCAAGTTTTCTACAGAATCAGAACTATCTTCTTCAACAAAGATTACAACAATGTTTTCAGGATTAATTAATGTGTTGTCAATGTTAAAATAAATAAAATCATAATGGAAAGCACTAAAGTCTTCTTCTTGACTTAAAAAGTTATATAAAGAGAAAGACATACCATTAATTTGGAATGCTCCATTTGTTGGAGCAATAGTCTCTAAATCTTCAGCTGTATAATCTTTATATAGTTTAATATTATCAGTATGATTTTTGTATTTTTGTGAGTTGAATTTCACATAATTAGAAATAGAATTTTCGTTTGTTTGATTAGCATAAAATATTTCGTTAACAAACTTTTCTTGGTTTCCTGTCCATTCCCCAACTGTCCCGTATGCATATAACCCAATTAGAGTAGTTATTGTTAAAGGGACAATTATGGCAATTAACAAAATTATTAATTTTTTAATTTTCATAAAACACCTCTTTTTTTCATTAAGCATTATAACATTTAATTCAAATTATTTCAAGAAAAAAATATAAATTCACATTAAATTCAGAAACATAAAAATACATTTAATACATTTTTATACATTTTGTGTTGACAACTTAAATAAATTGTAATATAATATATATGTAAGGAGGTATTTATGAAAATAAAATGGATTACAAAAGATGATTCATTAGGCGCAGTAACAATTTATGAGAATAATATTAGGCTAAGTAAAAAAGCCGCAGATTATTTTTTAGATGCTTACGCGATAGCTATTGGAGTAGAGTTAGAAGAAAACAAAATTGTTATAAAAAAGGTTAATAAAGAAGAAGCAGAATCTCTAGGTATAGATAAAGCTAGACTTTATAAAATAAACATTAAACCAAGTTATGGCAGAATAACTGGCAAAAAAATTGTTGACGAATTAAAAGAATTATATAATTTTGATTTTTCAAAACAATTAGCTTATAAGTTTAGCGCAAAATGGAATACCGGAGAAAAGATGTTAATTGTTGATGTAAAGGAGGGAATGTATGCTTAACTTTTTAAGTATTAGTCAAACTACTCAGATTACAATGATCATTATCTGGGTAATTGTAATAGCAATTGCAATTATTTTAGAAGAACAAACGGCTCAATTAGTATCAATTTGGTTTGCTGCAGGAGCTATTATGGGTATTGTTGCGGCTTTGTTAAAATGGGAAGTATATTGGCAATTATTAATGGCCGCAGGAATTTCTTTTGCTTTAGTGTTAGCAACAAGACCTTTAGCAAAGAAATTAACATTAAATACTGAAGTAAAAACAAATGCTGATAAACTTATTGGCATGACAGGTAAAGTAACAAAAGATATATTACCTGATAACAAAGGTGAAATCAAAATTGATTTTCAATTATGGACAGCTGTGTCTTCTACTAATAAAGAAATAAAAGTTGGAGAAGCAGTTGTTGTTAAAGAAATAGTTGGAAATAAATTAATTGTTGATGTAGTAGAAGAAATTGAAATCAAATAGGAGGAAAAAAAATATGATTTTAGCACTTAATGCTGGGCAAGCTATTTTATTAGGAGTAGCTGCATTACTTTTTATTCTAGTTATTATTATCATTTCAAATATTAAAATTGTTCCACAAACACAAGCGTATGTTATTGAAAGATTAGGTAGACACCACGCGACTTGGGGAACCGGTATTCACTTTTTAGTCCCTTTCTTTGATAAGGTTGCTGTAGATGTATCTGCACCAGTGGTTCCAATGTCAAAACTAGATACACCAAGAAAAATTGGGATTGTAAATTTAAAAGAACAAGTTATTGATTTTGATCCACAACCAGTTATTACAAAAGATAATGTTACAATGCAAATTGACGCGGTTGTTTATTTCCAAATAACTGATCCAAAAGCATATGTATATGGTGTTTCAAAACCAATTAAAGCTTTAGATAATTTAACTGCTACAACACTTCGTAATATTATGGGTGAATTAGATCTTGATGAGGCTTTAACAAGTAGAGAAATTGTTAATACTAAAATGCGTGAAATTCTAGATGAAGCTACTGATCCATGGGGAATTAAAGTAATTCGTGTTGAAGTTAAGAATATTATGCCACCAAAAGATATTCGTGATGCAATGGAAAAACAAATGCGTGCTGAACGTGAAAGACGTGAAGCAATCTTACTTGCTGAAGGGGAAAAACGAGCTGCTATTTTAAAGGCAGAAGGTTTAAAAGAATCAGAAATCTTAAAGGCTGAAGCCCAAAAAGAATCAGAAATCTTAAAAGCAGAAGCTAAAAAAGAAGCATTAATTAGAGAAGCAGAAGGTCAAGCTCAATCTATTCTTGCAGTTAACAAAGCACAAGCAGAAGGTTTAGCAATGATTAAATCTGTTCAAGTAGACGAAGGTGTATTAACTTTAAAAGCATATGACGCATTAGGCGTTATGGCTAATGGACAATCAACTAAAATTATTGTTCCATCAAACTTACAAGGTTTAGCCGGAGTTGCAGCTTCATTAAAAGAAATAGTTACTGATGAAAAGAAATAAAAAGCAAAGAGCCTAATTTTTTAAATTAGGTTCTTTTTTTACGAGTAATTTAGAAAGTTTGATAATTTGGTTTATAAAAAACAACGCAACACTACAACTAATGATATTAAAGAATATATGTATTAAACTTAAAAATAAAGAAATGTTGTTATATTTTATGCGTATAAAATATTTAACAAAAGGTAAAATAACAAAAACACCTAAAACATTTATTATTAAGTGTGAAATTGCTAGTAGTTTACTTTCGTATGAAGATTTTAAAGAACAAATCAAACCGGTAAAAGTTGTACCAATGTTTGACCCTAGTATTACACATATACCTGACAAGACAGAAATTGATCCATTAGTTGTACATAATTGTGTTATGGCAATTGTAACAGACGAAGATTGTAAAAGACCACTTAATAATATTCCATTCCAGGTACTTAATATAACACTGTTGTTCGCATATTTAAGAAAATATATATATTCAATGTTGTCAAAAACAACAGCTAATGTATTTTTTAAACAAAACAAACTATAAAAAATAAATCCAAGTCCAATAAAAAACTTTGAAATATTGTTTGTTTTTTTTAATAAACTTAAAAAAAGACCAACTCCTAAAATAATATAACTATATTGATCTAAACTAAAGCTTGTAATTAATGAAGTAAATGTTGTGCCAATGTTTGCTCCAAGCATTACAGCTATAGCATTTTTAAGTTTAATTTGTTTAGCATTTAAGAAAGCAATCATAATCGCTGTTATTGCAGAAGAAGATTGTGTTAAAAAAGTAATTAAAGTACCAAATATAAAAGATACATATATATTACTTAATTTACTATAATGTAATTTGGATTTATTTAAAAAATAGCTTTCTAAAAAAGATGTCAAAACATTAATACCATAAATAAAAAGCAAGATAAAACAAAATATTGAAATTATATTTATAAACATATCATATAATTTTATGTTTATATTCGAAAAAATAGTAAAAAAAATAATATATAAAAAAGTTTGATTAAAACTAGGACAAATAGTTGTATTTATGATATAATAATTAAAAATGGAGGTATAACAAAATATGGCCTATAAAGCATTATATCGAAGATATCGTCCTACTAACTTTGATGAAGTAGTTGGACAAAAGTATATAATCCAAACTATTAAAAATTCTATTGCTAATGATAAGATTGGACATGCTTATCTATTTAGTGGATCACGTGGTATAGGTAAAACTACAATTGCAAGAATAATCGCTAAAGCAGTTAACTGTAATCATTTAGAAAACGGAAATCCATGCAATAAATGTGAAGTATGTGAATCTATAAATGATGGTTCTGCAATTGATGTTATTGAAATTGATGCCGCAAGTAATAATGGCGTAGATGAAATGCGTAACTTACTTGAAAAAGTAAATTTCTTACCTGCATCTTTAAATTATAAAATATATATTATCGATGAAGTACACATGTTAAGTATTTCAGCTTTTAATGCATTATTAAAAACATTAGAAGAACCACCAATGCATGTTATTTTTATTTTAGCTACTACAGAGCCACATAAAGTTCCAGCAACTATTTTATCTCGTTGTCAAAGATTTGATTTTAAACCACTCACAAATAAAGAAATTGTTGATCAATTAAATAAAGTTAAAAATTTAGAAAATATTAGCATTACCGAAGAAGCACTTTCTTTGATTGCTGAAATATCTGAAGGTGGAATGCGTGATGCATTAAGTATTATGGATCAAGTTTCAGCATATACTGATCATGAAATAACTGCTGAAGATATCAATAATATTACTGGTAGAGTTTCAGATAAGAAAGTAATTGAACTTTTCTCTTTAATTAATGAGAATAAAATTAGTGATGCACTTGACATCGTTAACGATTTATTAGATATGGGAAAAGAAGTTAGCGTCCTAGTTCAATCGATGTTATCACTATGTCGTGATATGGTTTTATATCAAAATGTGAAGCCAGAAGAAAGTTCAAAATCCATTTTTAATAATTTTGAATTCTTAAAATTAGTTCAAGAAACAAAAAGAAATAAGATATTTAAATATGTTGACGTATTAAATGACGTCCAAAATAAAATTAAATTTACAAACACTCCTAAAATCTATTTAGAAGTTGGAATTGTAAAAATGACAGCAATTGATGTAACATCACAATTAGTTAAATCAGTTGATAATGCTGATTTATCTGACGTGTATGATAAAATGTATCAATTAGAAATGCAAGTTAAGAATCTAGCAAGCTCAAACGAGACATTAAATATCAATGAATTTAAAGATTTTGCTAAAAGCAAATTAGAGTTTTTAGAAGAAATGATTTCTAAATGTGCTGTTCCACCACGTGATTTAGAAGAAAGAATTGAAATATTGGAAGAAGATCCAAGAATTGAATTGCTTGAAAAGAAGGTTGCTTTTTTTGAAAACAACAACCAACAAACATTATTTGATAATGTACAACCAACAGATGATAAATATCAAGAATTATTAAATAAGGTTAATGAATTAGAAAACAAATTCAACGAACTAAATTCTACACCGGTTGAAACACCAACAATTAACATTGAGTTATTAAAAGAAGAATTCAAGAATGAAATTACAAACTTACAAAATAAACTGTCAACATATGTAACTAATGACCAATTACAAGAATTCGTTGTTTCTAATAAAGAAGAACATATATATAATAATGACATAACAGCTAATAACAACTCATTAGATCAAGTTTACGATTTATTAAATTCATATGTAACAAAAGATTTTTTAGAAGAAAGAATTAGCAATATCAATGTTGAAACAGTAAACTTAGATGATATATATAGTCATTTAGACGCACTATCATCTAAAACAGATGAGACAAAACAAGAAATTATCGAACCTATTCCTGAAGATTATCAACCACAATCATTTGATTTACCAGCTGATGACTTCTTTAATACTGTAGACGAATCATATCAAGCGGTATCTGAATTAGAAAAAATTAGAGATAACTATTTTACTTTATTTAATAAAGTAATCGACTTACAAAAAGATATTGAAGACAATAAAACAAATGTTGCTGCTGCAAAAGAACTAGTTAATGAATTAAAACAACAAGTATCAGAATTAAATTTTGAGCCACAAGTTACTGAAGAACAACTTCAAGAACTAGAAAACAAAATTTTATCTGTTAAAGAATATGCTTTAAAAGTTGGCGCACGTACAACTCAACTTGAAGAAAGTTTTAAAAATATCAAAGTTGAACAAGAAACTACAAAACCAATTATCCAAAAACGTACATCTCCTTACGAAACTGCACCACGAGTAGAACAAAAAGTAATGGAACAAACAATTGTACCACAAGAAGTTGTAGAAGAACCTAAAGAAGAATTAAAAGAAAATCAAGTAGATGACACAGCAAAAGCTTATGATATTAGAGTTATTGAAAATATCTTACATCAATCTAGAGATAGAAAAAATATGGAAGATAAAGAAAGAATTAATTCTGTTTGGTATCGTCTACAATCACTAGTGCCACAACCACTTGCAAGTATTGCATCTACACTTAGTGACGGTAAAGTAGTTGTAAATGGTGGCAATTATTTAATTATTGTATACCAAAAGGCATCAATTTGTAATTACTTAATGACTGCAAATACTCATTATGAAGCAAAACAAGTGCTTAGAACTACTCTGCAAAAAGAATATGACTTTATTGCATTACCTGTAAACACATGGCATGAAAAGAGTAATGAGTATAAAGGACAGTATCACATGGGTATTAAGTTCCCTACATTAACACCAATTAAGAATCCGGAACTTAAAGTAATAAATGTAACAAAAGAAAATTTTCAAACAAACAGTTCTAGAAACTATGATAAAGCTAAAGAAATGTTTGGGCAAAGTTTAATAAGAGAGGTTAAATAATTATGAATCAACAAGCAATGTTAAGAAAAGTTCGCCAAATGCAACAAGAAATGATTAAAACACAAGAGGAAATTTCTAATGCTGATTTCGTTCAAACAGCTGGAGGCGTTGTTAAAGTTACTTTAAAAGGAACAAAAGAATTAGTTAATGTTGAAATTTTAGATGGTTTTGAAGTTGAATCTAAAGAAGATTATGAGATGTTATCAGACATGATAGTTGCAGCTTGTAAAAAAGCATATGATGAAATTGATAAAACTACTGAAGAAAAAATGGGTAAATACCAAGCTCTATTAGGCGGTATGGGATCATTCTTCTAAGATGAAACAATTAAAATTTTTAGATGATTTAGTTCATTGTTTTGAAAAATTACCTGGTGTTGGTCATAAAACTGCTTTAAGATATGCTTATTATATTGTAGAAAAATATAATTATAATGACATCAAAAAGGTTTGTGATATAATGCTTGGAACTTTTTCGACCATTCAAAAATGTGAAATATGTGGTATGTTAACTACTGAACATATATGTGATATTTGTTCTGACTCTACAAGAGATAACAAAAAAATACTAGTTGTAAAAGATCCTAAAGACTTATTAAACATCGAAAAATCAGGTGAATATAACGGTAAATATCATGTTTTAGGAGGTTTAATATCTGCCTTTGAACGCATAAAACCAGAGGATTTAAATATAGAAAAACTTGAAAAAAGGGTCCACAATGAACCTGTAGAAGAGGTAATAATTGCTACTAGTTTAACTCCTTCAGGTGACATTACAGCCTTATATATTGAGAATCTTTTACAAGAAAAATCTAATCTAAAAATCTCTAGAATTGGGTATGGATTACCTGCTGGAAGCGATCTAGAGTATGCAGATGATTTAACTATAAAAAGAGCTTTAGAATATCGAATTACTAAAAACAAGTAGGAAAAATTCATTAAACAAAAATATAAAATATGACGGTTTGACCGTCATATTTTTTTTCGAAAAATACTCCTGTTATATCATTAAAACTAAAATAGTTGTATCTTGGTTGCAAAAAAACTCGAATTATGATATAATAAGTGAGAATAGGGAACTACCCTAAAATACGGAGGAAAATTATAATGGACATTAAATTAGTTCAATTAACAAAAGTCTTTGCAGACAAAGATCAATCCGAAGTAAGAGCTGTCGATAATGTTGACATCTTGATTCCTTCGGGTAAACTAATCGGTCTTTTAGGTCCATCAGGGTGTGGTAAATCTACTACACTTTATATGATTGCGGGTCTATTAAGTCCTACAGAAGGTCAAATTTTCTTTGGAGATGAAGATGTTACAAAACTATCTCCTGAAAAAAGAGGTATTGGTTTAGTATTCCAAAACTATGCTTTATATCCTCACATGACTGTTAAAAACAACATTTTATTCCCATTACAAAACATGAAGGTTCCTAAAGCAGAAGCTTTAGAAAGAACTCAAAAGGTTGCGGATCTAGTAGACATTGGTTCACTTTTAAATCGTAAACCAAGACAATTATCTGGTGGTCAACAACAACGTGTTGCGATTGCGCGTGCCTTAGTTAAACAACCAGATGTATTATTACTTGACGAACCACTATCTAACTTAGATGCTCGTTTACGTTTACAAACAAGAGAAGAAATTAAACGTATTCAAAGAGAAACTGGTATTACAACAGTATTCGTAACACATGACCAAGAAGAAGCAATGAGTATTTCTGATGAAATTGTTGTAATGAAACTTGGTGTTGTACAACAAAAAGGTAAACCTCAAGATGTTTATAACAACCCTGTAAATAAGTTTGTTGCTAAATTCTTAGGTACTCCTCCAATCAATATGTTTGAAGGAAAAATTGAAAACAAACAATTAATGATTGGCGACGAAGTAATTGATACAGTTGATTTCCCTGATCAAGAAGTTGAAATTGGTATTCGTCCTGAAGGATTCGAAGTTGCTAATGGCGCTGACGAAGGTGCATTTAGCTTTATTGTTGAAAGTGTAGAATTCATTGGACGTGACAAATCAATTGTTGCAAGACATCCTTCTTGCCAAACACCAACATTCAGATTTATTGTTGAAGCCGAAATCGAAGGAATCGAAGTTGGTAAGACTATTAAAGCAAACATTAAGAAAAATAAACGTCACATCTTTGACAAATTAACTGAAGTTAATATGGAAGTCGCAGGTGAATAAGTATGGAAGTCAAGCGTAATCAGTGGGAAGCTTGGATATATCTAGCACCTACTCTTATCTTGATGGCTGTATTTACAGTATATCCACTATTTAATACATTCTTTATCGCCTTCGCAGAAGACTATAACTACATGTTAAATGAGTGGTCTGGACTTGGTTTTGGAAACTTTGAAACCGTTCTTCAAAAGAAAGCTATTCTTCAATATTTCAAAACAACTGTATTAATTACAGTCATCTCTGTTCCTGTATCTGTTATATTATCACTACTTATAGCAGTTGGTTTGAACTCAATTAAAAAATTTCAAAAGATTTATCAAACAATATTCTTTATGCCATATGTAACAAACGCTATTGCGATTGGTATGGTATTCTCAGTTATCTTTAACTCAAAGTTTGGTGTATTTAATAGTTTACTTGAAATGATGGGATTTGATCCAGTTAACTGGTTAGGTGGAAACTTAAAAGTTGGAGATGTATCAATTTATCCATCTTATAGAAACTCTTTAACTGTATTACTTGTATATATCATTTGGAATGCATTACCATTTAAAATTATGATTTTATTAAGTGGTTTACAAGGTATTGACAAGCAATATTATCAAGCAGCACAAATTGACTGTGCTTCTAAATTTAGAGTATTAACAAAAATCACATTACCTTTATTATCACCTCAAGTAACTTTCTTAACAACAACATCAATTATTGGTTCGTTTAAAGAATATTCATCAATCATTGGGGTATTCGGTGATGCTGAAGGTCCAATTGGACAAAAGAATAGTATGAGTACAGTAGTTAGTTACATTTATAAATGTATTGCAAAAAACGATATTGGTATCGCAGCTGCCGCAGCGGTTATGCTATTCGTTGTTATCATGATATTTACTTTTGTTAAGGAAGCCGCTGGTAAAAAGCGAGTTCACTACTAGGAGGTATCATATATGTTTTGGTTTATATTATTATCATTAATACTTGCTGCATTTGTTTTATCTGTTTTAGATAAATCAAACAAGTATCCATCAAAGAAACATAAAAAATTAGCGGCAAACCTTTGGGTTGAAGAAAGTCAATCTGAAGTAGATTATCAAAAACAAATTAGAAAAGAAAAAATTGGTAAAGTTGTTAGATATATTGTTGCATATACATTATTGTCTGTAGCTGCATTCTTTATTATTTTCCCTTTCTACTGGATGTTTGCGACTTCAGTAAAAACAGCTGAAGAAACAATACAATATCCGCCTACTATAATTCCAAATGAAGTTCATTTTAGTAACTTTAGAAGAGCAATGACTCAAGCTCCATTTGGTACTTACATGATCAACACATTAATTGTTGGTATATTCTCTACACTTGGAACTCTTGTTACAACAGTATTATCAGCATATGCTTTTGCTAGATTAAACTTTAAAGGAAAAGATTTGCTATTCTCAATGTTTATTGCAACAATGATGATTCCTGGAGAAATTTTAGTAATTACAAACTACGTTACAGTTTGTAGTGAAAATGTTTTAAATTGGTATAATACATATGAAGCTATGATTGTTCCTTTCTGGGTAAGTACATATTATATCTTCCTATTAAGAAATACATTCAAGCAAATTCCAAACGAATTGTATTATGCAGCAAAAGTAGATGGAACTAGCGACTTCAAATACTTATTAAAAGTAATGTTGCCTATCGCTTCTCCTACAATTATCACTATTACTATTTTAAAACTTATGGGTGCATGGAACTCTTACATTTGGCCTAACCTTGTAACAGATGCATCTTTAGGTAAAGATTTAACTTTAATTACAGTTGGTTTAAGAAAGTCATTCGCTACAGAAGAAAACGGATTACCACTTACCAACTTACAAATGGCTGCGACAACTGTCGTAACTGTACCATTACTTCTTGTATTCATCTTCTTTAGAAAATACATTATTAGAGGTGTATCAAGAAGTGGAATCAAAGGGTAAAACTAAATTTGTTAGTCTACCATAAAAATTAACGGAGGAAAAAAATGAAAA
>X430_Giraffe__coassemble_131_pt1 | contig 16909 bp, 16 predicted proteins | sample X430_Giraffe__metabat2_low_PE_013 | metagenome-assembled genome bin X430_Giraffe
ATCCCATATTGTGGAACATATCCTTCATTTAGTTTGAATAAAAAGTAATAACATAAAATTATGATTAAAACAGCAAATACTAATTTAATTATAAATGTCATTATTTTATTTTTAAAATCTACTATTTTTAAAGTATCATAACTACTTGGAATAAATATTCCCAGTGCGAAAAGATACATAATTATTCTTATCTCTTCTAATACATTATATACGATCATTTAAATAATTTTCCGACAAACCCAGTTTTTGGTTTCTTATCTTTAGTTTCATTAATATACTCAATGCCTGTAACATTTCCTTCAATCCAAATGTTTCCTTTGTCTATATCTAGTTGTTGCATTAACAAGTTTTCACCTTTTACAAGTAAAAGACCATAACTTGTTTGAATCAAGAACTCTTCACTATTTAAACTATCAATCTTACTAATACCTGTGATAAATAGTTTATTTCTATTTTCTAATTTTAAATCATGATTTTGTTTAATTTCCATAAAGCACCTCATAAATATATATTATTTACAAGTCTAAATTATGAAAAAAACTAAGAGTAATCTCTTAGTTTCTTGTTTTCATATGTGGGAATAATAATACATCACGAATTGTATCTGTTTCAGTTAATAACATAACAAGACGGTCAATACCAATTCCGATACCACCTGTTGGAGGCATGCCATATTCTAATGCTTCAATGAAGTCTGTATCCATATCGTTAGCTTCATCATTACCAAGTTCACGTTCTTTTAATTGTTCAATAAATCTTTCTTTTTGATCAATTGGATCATTTAACTCAGTATATGCATTTGCGAATTCTTTCTTACCAATGAAAAGTTCAAAGCGATCTGTAAATCTTGGATCTAGTGGATTTTTCTTAGTAAGCGGACTAATTTCAATTGGGTGTCCATAAAGAATAGTTGGTTGAATTAAAGTATCTTCAACATATTTTTCAAAGAATAAATTAATAATGTGACCAATTGATTTTTGGTGTGCAGGAACTTCAATTTCATGTTCTTTTGCAAGGCTTAGTGCTTTTTCTAAATCAGTAATGTTCCAGAAATCAATACCTGTTACTTCTTTAATCGCGTCAACCATATGAACTCGTTTGAATGGAGCTTTAAGTGAGATTTCACATCCGTTCCATACAAAATCAGTTTTTCCACAAATTTCTGTTGCAAGTTTAACAATTACACCTTCAACTAGTTCCATCATATCAGATAAATCACCATATGCTAAATATGCTTCAACAGTTGTAAATTCAGGATTATGTGTAGCATCCATACCTTCATTTCTAAATAGTCTTCCAATTTCATAAACTGCTTCCATGCCACCAACGATTAAACGTTTTAAATGTAGTTCAGTTGCAATTCTTAAATAGAATTCCATATCCAAAGTATTATGATGTGTAATAAATGGTCTTGCAGATGCACCACCTAGAATTGGATTTAATACTGGTGTTTCAACTTCAACATAACCTTTTGAATCTAAATAATTTTGAATACCACGAATGATTCTTGGTCTAGTGAATGCAATTCTTCTAGATTCTTCATTCATAATTAAATCAACATAACGACGACGTCTAGCTTCTTCTTTATCTTGTAGACCATGGAATTTTTCAGGAAGTGGTCTTAATGCTTTTGAAAGATGAGTATAATGAAGAGCTTTAACAGTAAGTTCGCCCATATCTGTACGCATTACTTCACCTTCAATACCAACGATATCGCCGATATCTGCAACTTTAAATAATGCATATTCTTCTTCACCTAAAGTATCAAAACGTAAGTAAACTTGAAGTTGTCCAAATTTATCTTGGATATGCATAAATCCAACTTTACCTTTACATCTTTTAGTCATAATACGACCAGCAACTTTTGCTGTTTTATTCAATTCATGTAGTTCTTCTTTAGAATAAGCCGCATACTTTTCTTTTAAAGTTTTAGAATTTTCTGTTCTTTCATAACGTGATCCAAATGGATCAATTCCTTTTTGACGTAAGTCTTCCATTTTATTACGTCTAATTTGTTCTTGTTCTGTTAATTGTACTTGATGGTCCATATATATGTTCCTTTCTATTATAAATCGTAGATATTATACCACAACTTTATATTTTTTCAAAATGTTATGCGTAAAATAATTTTTCTAATTAAAAAAACTACATAAGAAAATACTTATGTAGTTTTGTTTTTTATAGCTGTTCCACATGAATTTCGATATACCAAGTATCTTGTATATAAAAACTCAAGAACAAAGTTTGATAACATAGTTACTATTAAAATTATATATTCGTTAATATTATTATTTTCTGCAAGTTGACCAAGGATGGTTGATAATGTTGTAAAGACAACATAAAATAATAATACTAATAACATTGCTACTTTATAATTATTTGCTGATTTAAAAGCAACTTTTCTATTAATTGTAAAATTCCATAAAACAGATAATAACAAACTGATTAAATAAGACAACCAATAGTTTCATTTACAAAGTTCATTCATTAAAACAAATGTGCCAGATATTGAAACTAGAGTAAACATTATAATACGAATAAACTCTTTAAATTTATTTGATTGATAAAACGTTATTCATCAATTTGTTTGATCCAACAACGACGACGTTTATGATGTCTAGCTTCAAATGTTTTCCACATGCTTTGAACACTGTCATTTGTTTCTAACTCAGGTCCTGTTTCACAAATTTTAACGCCATTTTCGATACACACTTTGATAATTTGATTCATTATAATAGCAGGAACACCTTTCTTTTGATGTTCTTGTGTTATTCCTATTAGAAACATTTCTAAAGTATCGTTCTTGCCTTTTAAGGCTTTTAATAATCTAAAGATTCCACGAATCATTCTACCATTACATTTTTTTAATGCTTTTGCGATTGAAGGAACTAAGATACCAAAGCCAATAATTTTACCTTCTTTATCTTTAACAGAACATATATATTTCAAATTAACAAGTGGAATATAGTCAGCAATTGCTTTATTGATTATTTTTTCTGTTAGTGGAACTGTTCCGTACAAAACAGAGAATGCTTCATCAATAACTTTAAATGCTTCAAAAGCATCGTTTAATAATACTTTTCTACTTGTATAAGTTACTAGTTCGTATCCGTTTCTTTGAATAAGATGTTCTGATATTCTTTCGATACGAGGATCAAGTTGTTCAGGAACTTTGATTTGAAATTCCATCCAGTCAATATCTTTAGTTAAACCTAATCTTTCCATATGCTTAATATAATATGGATGATTATAGAAAGTAATTGACATATTTAGTTCATCAAATCCTTCAACTAACATTCCTTCATGATCTAAATCTGTAAATCCAATTGGACCCATTACTTCAGTTAAACTATTTTCTTTAGCCCATTTAATTACTTCATTAAATAATGCCTCTGATACTTCATAATCATCAATAAAATCAAATCTTGTAAAACGCATAGCGTTCTTATTCCATTTTTTGTTGTAAGCATGATTAATTAAAGCACCAATTCTTCCAACGATTTTATGATCGATATATGCTAAAAACAATTTTGTTTCACAAAAATTATATGCTGGATTTTTTGCTTTTGTAAATGTATCCATTTCATCATTAAATAAAAAGGGAACATATGCCGGTACCTTCTTATATAACTTGTTTGGAAAATCCACCCATTTCTTTAAATCTTTTTTCCCTACTACTTCTTTAATAATAATACTCATAAAAATACCTTTTATCTTTCTTAATTAGTTATTTTTTTCTTCTTAAAAAAATAGCACTCGACTATTATATCATATTCTGAAAATTATTTCATCTAAAAAATAAAAACCTTGTCGAAACAAGGTCTTCATTTTGTTATAGAGGTCTGTTGGTATGGCGATTTACACAACATGAATTACCATCATTTTTGGGATAACTCTTGTAATACATTTCTGCTATATTACTTTTCTTTTTCGTTTTACTACAACAAGCACATTCACCTGTTGGAAGTTTTTTTACTTTTCGATATATATATCTACCAATTACTCCACCAACTATTAATACACAAAGTATGATTACTATAATTTCTATTGGTTTCATTATGCTTTTACTTTTGAATCACGATATTTATTAAATAACGCAATACATACTCCCGTTAAGATAAATAGTGGAATAATGATTGAAAGAGTCCAAGTAAATTCAAATGCTAAATAAACTATTGTAGATGTAATATAACTTGTTGCAAGCCAGAAAATTAAAGTATTTCTAAACTTCTTATTTGTAAGTTCACCACGAGCAGTTGCGACAGCAGCAAAACATGGGATAGTAGTCATATTAAATGCGATATATGCTAACAATCCTCCAACTGTAATGCCTGTTGCAGAAATCATTGCTTCAGTTGCTTTTACGCCATCTTCTAATGCAGCAAAATCAATATTTCCAAATTGAAGTAAATATTCTGGATTATGACTCATAAGTGAGACTAAACAAGCAGCAAGAGTTCCAAATGTTGCAATAACATTTTCTTTGGCAATTAAACCTGTAATAGCAGCAACACCAAATACCCAACCAAATGTACCTAGTTGTGAACCAAATCCAAGTGGGGTGAAGATTGGTTGAATAAGTTTGCCAAGACTTGCTAAAATAGATAAATTCATTTCTGCGTCTTCAACTAGTTTCCAATCCCATGTAAAGTGTGATAAGAACCAAATTACAATAGTTGAGGCAAGAATAATTGTAAATGCTTTTTCAATATAATGTTTCAATTTATCCCATAAGTGAATCATTAATGATTTAAATTGAGGTAAATGATATGATGGAAGTTCCATAATAAACGGTGGAACATCTCCTCTCATTGTTGTATTTCTCATAAGTAAAACTGTAACAATAGCAGTTGTCATACCAAGAACATACATACCATATGTAATTAAGTCCGCATTACCTACATTAAATACTGCTAAAATACCACCAGCTATTGCTGTTAATATTGGAAGTTTAGCGCCACATGAAAAGAAAGGAATAACACGTACAGTTGCAACTTTTTCATTTTCATCAGCTAGAGTTCTTGTATTAATCATAGCAGGAACAGAACATCCAAATCCCATAATCATTGGCATGAAAGATCTGCCTGATAAACCAAATTTTCTAAAAATCTTATCTAGAATAAACGCAACACGTGCCATATAACCACTATCTTCTAAAATTGAGAAGAATAAGAATAATAGTAAAATTTGTGGAACAAAACTTAATACGCCAAAGATTCCACCTAGTACACCGTCTACGATTAATCCACTAACCCATGCTGGACTAGTTTCTAGTAAACCTGCAACAAGTTCTCCAAGATATGCAGTCGAACAATCAACTAAATTAAACAATATAACGCCAATCGAATTAATACCACCTTCTGTCCATAAAAGTCCTTCAAAGGCTGTACCAGCAAAGCTTGGTTCAATTTCTCCAAGTAAACCACCTAAGAAAAATAAGTTTTCTGAGAAAGTAAAGTGGAATAATAAGAATAATATTGCAAGGAAGATTGGAATTCCAAGCCATTTATTTGTTAATACTTTATCAATTTTATCAGATTTTGATGGTTCATAATTTTCATCATGTTTTTTTGAAGTTATCTTAACACCTTCTAAATTTGAAGTAATATATTTATATCTGCTATCTGCGATAATAGCTTCAAAGTCGGCTCCAAAGATATCATCATTAAATGACTTTTTAAATTCTTCAACAATACCAACAAGTTCTGGATGATTAGTTGTTTCTAAATCATCTAGTTCAACTAATTTAACTGCATGGAATAATGGGTTATCTACTTTAATACCCGTAAAAGCTGTTTGAACATCTTTAACTAAATGGCTAAGTGTTCCACCTTCTAAAACAGTTCTTGCTTTTCTTGACTCTAAACATGTTTTATAAGCTCTTTCCATAAGTAAATCTAAGTTATATTCTTTTAACGCTGAAATCTCAACAACAGGAATATTAAATTTCTTTTCTAATAATTTTGCATCTATTTGATCTCCGTTTTTATTTACCGAGTCAATCATGTTTAACGCAATAATAATTGGAACATCAATTTCTAATAATTGAGTTGTAAGATATAAGTTTCTTTCAAGGTTAGTTGCGTCAATTATATTAATTACACAATCTGGTTTTTCATCTAAAATATAGTTTCTTGATATTACTTCTTCAGAAGTATATGGACTTAATGAATATATCCCTGGTAAATCGACAATTGAAATTAACTCATTTAATTTCTTATAATTACCTTCTCTTTTATCAACAGTTACACCTGGCCAGTTTCCAACATGAGCAGTTGAACCAGTCAATGAATTAAATAGTGTTGTCTTACCACTATTTGGGTTTCCTACTAACGCAAAATGTTTCATTTATTTATTCTCCTTCATTGTCATTAAGACAAAGTCAGCTTCACTTTTTCTAAGTGTAAGTTCATATCCTCTAACTGTAATTTCAATTGGATCACCAAGTGGAGCTTTTTTTCTTAAGTATACATATGCTCCAGGTGTAAGCCCCATATCAAAAAGTCTTCTTCTGATCTTACCTTCACCATTAACATATTTAATAACACCTTTTTCGCCAATATTAAATTCGCTTAGTTTCTTTTCCATATGTCCTCCATATTAATTATATGTTTTAATAGGTTAGTCTAGACTAACTATATCATTAAAAAAAATATTTAAATCGGTTAGTTATAACTAACTGCTATACAATTATACGCATTTTTAACAAGATTGTCAAACAATTTACTTAAAAATTTGATTATTTATTTTTTTATGATAAAATAAACTTGAGGTATTTAATGATGAATAAATTTAAATCAAGTGAAGATTATTTAGAAAGAATATATATATTAACAAAAACAAATAAAACACTACGAGCAATTGATCTTGCACAAGATATGGGATACTCTAAACCTAGTGTTAGTGTTGCATTAAAAAAATTAAAATCTAATAATTTCATTACAGTTGATGAAGAGAATGGTAATATTGGATTAACTGATAAAGGGCTTGAATTAGCTGCTTATGTTTATGAAAAACATCAAATTATATCAACATGTTTAATGATGTTAGGTGTTAGTGAAATAACAGCCTTAGAAGATGCATGCAAAATTGAACATGATTTAAGCGATGAAAGTTTTGATGCATTAAAAACTTATTATCAAAAAATAAAAGGTTAGCAAATTGCTAACCTTTTTATTATTTAAGTAACATTTTAGTTTCTTTGAAGATTTCTTTTGCTTCTTCGACTTTCTTGTCGTTACCAATTACACATATATTGTTTTGTTTTAAGATAGATTCAATATATGGTTTAAGTGCTTTGATGTCTGCTTCAGTAGCATTAATAATTTCAGCTTTTTCCTTTTTAAAATTTTCATCAGTTTGACCACTGATATATGCTGAAAGAGCTCTTGCACCTTTAGTTGCAGGTGATTTAGGATAATCATATGTACCAACAGCACCTATAATATATTTAGTCATTTCTTCTTCAGAAGCACTAAATTGATCTAGATAATTTACAACATTTTTATAAGTTTCTAATGTCTTTGTTAAATTTGGATCTCGATAAGATACAAAATAAGAAATACCAGTTCCAGTAAATCCACACATACATCCGTATGCTCCACCTAATACTCTGACATTAGTCCATAAATAATCAGTCGCAATAATGTTTTGGAATACTTGTAGAGCACCAGTATATGGTAAATTATCATATTTATAATTACCAACTAAAGCAACATAGTTAACATCATATGGTGCTTTAAAACCTTCATTTTGTTGGTTTGGTGTAAATACAAATGGATCAGTCACTTCTTTTTTGTTACCTAAGCTTTCAATAAAATTAGGTAAAAGTTTTTCAACTTCTTTCAATCCTTCTTCTCCACCAGTAAAACTTACTAATAAATTTTCTTTTGTGAAAATATATGAAGCCATTTCTTTTAATATATTTACAAGACTTTCATATTGATTATCATAATCTTTTAAAAGTTCAGTTACTGTATCGAAATATCCAATTCCTTCGATAGCATCATTATAATAGAACACAGGTTCAATATATGATAGAGCTCTTACATATGATTTAGCATGTCCTGCTCCAACTAATGCTTGTTGCATTTTTGATGATTCGATAGCTAAACATTCTTTAATTCTAGAATGCATTTCAAAGTTTGTTGTATTAATTACTTCTTTAATAATATCAAAAGTAAATCCAAGTTTATCATAAAGAGTGTTTGCTCGTACTAATAAGTTAACATGATAGTTTTTGTCATTCTTATTAGTCATAATTGAATATCCAATTCCACCAGTATTAATGTCAATGTCTTGTTCTAATGTTTGATATGTATGTTCCTTAGTGTCAAGACTACCAAGTAGAGTTTTAAATATTCCAATATATTTAACAAATCTAGCAGGTATATCTTTAATATTAAATAATAATCTTAAATATCCAATGCCATTTGTTGGATAGTCATGATGTAATACTTTAACACCAGCAATTTCTTTTTCTTCAGTTAGCAATGGCACCACATCGTAAGATAAGTCTTCTTTTTTAAGTAGTGGGATTGTATCTAATGCTTCTTTAGAGTCTGGTTTTGCTTGGTATTCTTTTAATGATTTAGTTGCTTGTACAATGTTTTCAATTTCTTCACTTGATAAACTTGCTTTGTAATTAGCAAGTTTTTCTTTTAATGCTTTTTCTTTTTCTTCAGCAAGTGTTGTACTTGGAGCGCATATTACTAATGCTTTGTGATTATTATTAATCAAATATTTTTCAATTAATTTTTCAAAATAATCAGTTTCAATATTTGCTTTTAAAGTTTCAAATGCTGTTGTAAAGTCAAATGTTGAGAATGGATCATATTCATCATATAACCAAGTGTTAAAACTATTGATTGTATAGATTAACCCTTTTGAAGTACCACCAAAGTCTGCTTCGCGAAGTTTAAATTCATAACTATTGATAGCAGCTTGTAAAGCTTTTTTGTTTAAACCTTCTTTAACATATTTTTTTAATTCGCTTTCAATAATATTGATGAATTGTTCTTTTTTATCTTCATTAGTATTCTTTACATTAATTGAGAAAGATGGTTGAAGTATACCAGAATCGAAAGAGCCAGTTACTACATCACCAATTTTAGAATCTAATAAAGCTCTTTCTAAAGGAGCTCCTGCAGATTGTAAAAGTACTTGAGTAATGATTTCTAATGCTGTAATTTCAGTAAATGAAATATGTGGTTCTAACGCAACATTATAAGACATTAGTGTTTTATTTTCAGTACCTTGTTCTGCATTAACTGGATAATATACTTTCTTTTCTTTTAAACTAGCAAAAGCTGGTTGAACAGTAAGAGTAGAATCTACATCAATTTTATCAAAATGTGATAAATATTCTTTATCTAACCATTCAAGTCTTTCTTCCATATTACTGTTACCATAAATTACAATGTAACTATTTGATGGATGATAATATTTCTTATGGAATGCCTTAAACATTTCATAAGTAAGTGTTGGAATATCATCTGGGTTACCACCAGATTCAACACCATAAGCAGTATCTGGGAATAAGGCATTTAAAGACTCTCTACCTAAAATACCATCAGGAGATGAGAAAGCACCTTTCATTTCATTATAAACAACACCATTATAAGTAAGTTCAGCATCTTTACTTTCTAATTCATAATGCCAACCTTCTTGTTGGAAAATTTGTTCTTTTGAATGAATGTTTGGATATAACACTGCATCCATATAAACATCAGTAAGGTTTGCGAAATCTTGGTCATTACAACTTGCAACTGGATAAATTGTTTTATCTGGAAATGTCATTGCATTTAAAAACGTATTTAGAGAACTTTTCATTAATTCTACAAATGGTTCTTTTACTGGGAATTTACGAGATCCACATAAAACAGAATGTTCAAGAATATGTGGTAGTCCTGTACTGTCATATGGTGGTGTTCTAAATCCAATACAAAAAGATTTATTTTCATCATCATTTGCTAAAAGTAATACTTTTGCTCCTGATTTTTCATGGAAAAGTAATGTTCCTTCAGCATTTATATCTTTTAGTGTTTGTTGTTTAATAAGTTTATAATTTTTATACATAACAAATCTCCTTTAAAATAAATTAAGTTCTTCTCTGATTAACGCAAAAATAGTATAGATTGGATGATAATTATCTTTAGATGAAGTGATTTTAGAAATTTTCATTTCATATTTATCAGTTAAATCTTCACTAGGTTCCAATTTATTTACTAATATTGTTTCTATTTCTTGTTGGATATCATCAATAATCTTTTGTTTTGATTTTGTTAATAACTCTTCTGCATCTAAGTGACATTTTAAATCTTCTATATAGAAAAAGTATGTAATTAAGTTTCCATATTTTGTTAATAAAATAACATCACTTTTAAAATAATCTTCAAATATCATTTTTAAATCAGTCATTACACTTGTTAAATATCCGTATCCTGCATCAAAGAAATCTTTTAAATCATCGTCTAATTGACTTCCCTTTTGATATTCTTCAACAATGTAATTTAATACTGCTAGAACATCTTCAAATAGAACATAGATAGTTGGTACATTATTTTCTAAGAGATTTAATAAATAATTATTCTCTTCAATATATTTTATATAGTCATCATAAATATTCATATTTATCATTTCCTTTCTTTTTAATTATACATCAATCTACTTGTTTTGTAAATAGTTTGGCAAGTTTTTTAAAAAAATAAACAAATGACTTTTTATTTATTAAGTTTTATGATATAATTATATGAATTTTGAAATAAAGGAGTTATATTATGGGAAGAGCGCATGAAGTTCGTGCAGCATCAATGGCGAAAACTGCTGCTGCAAAATCAAAATTGAATAATAAGTGGAGCAAAATTATATATATGGCTGCAAAATCTGGTGTTCCAGATCCTGATTCTAATTTAACCCTTAAACGTGAAATAGAAAAAGCAAAACGTGAACAAGTTAATGCTGATACAATTAAAAGAGCAATTGATAAAGCTAAAGGTGGAAGTATGGAATCATACTATCCTGTTCGTTATGAAGGATTTGGTCCATCTAATAGTATGTTAATTATTGAATGTTTAACAGATAATGAAAACAGAACTATGACAGCTGTTAAAATTGCATTAACAAAAACTGGTTGTAAACTAGGTGTTGCTGGTTGTGTTAGACATATGTTTGACTACTATGCTGTATTTACTTTTAAAGGTATGACTGATGAAGAAGCTTTCGAAGCAGTAATGATGGCTGATTGTGAAGTTGAAGACATTCAAATGGAAGATGGTTTAACTACAGTATATGCTCAAAGTTCTGACTATCAAGCAGTTCGTGATGCACTTGTAGCTGCAAAACCTGATTTAGAATTTGTAGAAGACTTAGTAACTTATGTTCCACAAAACACTGTAACATTAACAGATGAAAAAGAAATCGCTCAATTCAAACGTCTACAAGAAATGTTAGATGATATTGATGACGTTCAAGATTTCTTCCATAACGTTGTTGATTTACCTGAAGAAGAATAGAAACTGTCATAAGACAGTTTTTTTCTTTGACATAATTTAAATAAAATGATAAAATTCATATATATTATAACCAAAGTATTAAAATATATGTTGGAGGAATTATGAAAAACTATTTATTAAAAGCTCTTGCTTATGACAAGCAAGTTAGAATATATGTTGTTAGATGTGACAATGTCCTAAATAATCTTGCGAAAAGACTTAATTACTATCCAAGCGCACTCGCAGCTGTAGGTAGAGTTATGGCATTCACTACTATGATGGGAGGGATGCTAAAGTTAGAAGAAACTGTTACAGTTAAAGTTGATGGTGATGGTCCAATCGGTTTAATTATGGCTGAAGCTGATGCTCACGGTCATGTAAGAGCATATGCAAGTAATCCACATTGCCATTTCGAATACAATTCAGCAAACAAATTAAACGTACGTGAAACTGTCGGCCACACTGGTTTAATTAATGTTATCAAAGACTTAAAACTTAAAGAGCCTTTTATCGGGTCTGTTCCAATTATTGATGGTGAACTTGCTAAAGACTTTGCATATTATTTAATGATTTCAGAACAAGTTCCTTCTGTTGTTTCACTTGGTGTTTTAGTAAATACTAATAATTTAGCTAAATCAGCGGGTGGATTTATTATTCAACTTTTACCAAACACTAAGGAAGAAGTAATTGAAGCAATCGAAAAGAAACTAAATACATTACCAACTGTAAGTGAAATGTTCCAAAATGGTATGAGTTTAGAACAAATTGGTAAGATGCTTGCTGATGATACATTTGAAGTTGTAGAAACTACTCCTGTTAGATTTAGATGTACTTGTTCTAAATCAAGATTTAGTAAAGGTATTATTAGCCTAGGTAAAGACGAAATTCAAGATATGATTGATAAAGATCATGGAGCAAACACTGTTTGTCACTTCTGTGGGAAAAACTATGAATTTACAGAAGAAGAATTAGTTCAACTTCAAAAAAAAGCAAAATAAAAGAAGCAATATGAAATATTGCTTCTTTTTTTGTTATATATATTTAATAACCTTAGTTATTGGAAGACCTACTACGTTATCGTAGTCTCCTTCAATCTTTTCAATATAATTTCCTGCTGCTCCTTGAATGGCATAAGACCCTGCTTTATCAAGTACATTTTCTTTGGTTGTTAATATTTCTATATCACTTTCAGTTAGTTGTTTAAAATATACTTTTGTTTTTTCTACGAATGATATTTCTTTATCAGTTGTTTTAATAATAACTCCAGTCATTACATAGTGTGCTTTATTAGAAAGAAGTCTAAGCATATCTTTAGCATGTTCAATATTTTTTGGTTTACCTAGTATTTGATTTTCACATACGACAATTGTATCTGCACCAAGGATTGTATCAGTTGGATGTTTTTTAAAGACTGGCATTACTTTTTGTCTTGCAATATCGATTAATGCATCTTCAATTGATAGTTCATTATTAAATATTTCTTCAGTTTCTACTGTATCAATAATAAATTCTAAGTTGGCTTTTTCTAAAAATTCTTTTCTTCTTGGTGATTTAGATGCAAGTATTAACATATATATTCTCCTAATTTTAAAGACAGGATTATTCTCCTGTCTTTTCTTTTTCTGATATTAATTCATACATTAAAAGCGCATCGTCTTTTTTTGTTGAATCAATTAGTTTAGTAATTTTTACTTCAACTATTTTTTTACCAAAGATGATTGTTATTACATCACCAATATTTACTTCTTTCGATGGTTTAGCAATCTTACCATTTAAAAGAATTCTTTCAGAATTACTTGCGTCTTTTGCAAGTTGTCTTCTTTTGATAAGTCTTGATACTTTTAAATATTTATCTAAACGCATTATTCAGTTTTATTTTCTGGTTCAGTTTGGTTTTGTTGTTCAGCTATATATGCTTGTTGTTCAGCAAGTTTAGCTTTTTTCTTTTCCCACCAACCAAGTTTTCCAGTTTCAACAAGTTCTGTAATATCTTCTTTAGTAAGAGTTTCAATTTCAACTAAGTGTTGCGCAATTAAATCTAATAGTTTACGATTTTCTTTAAGTGTTTCTTCACCTAAGTCATAGCATTCACTAATAATTTTTCTAACTTCTTGGTCAATTTCCAAAGCAACTTGATCTGAGAAGTTTTTGTCAGTCATGTAATCACGGCCTAAGAAAACATTACCAGTATTTCTTTCATATTGAATTGGGCCTAAAGAACTCATACCATATTCAGTAACCATAGCACGAGCAATATAAGTTGCTTTTTGGAAGTCATTATGTGCTCCTGTTGTTACTTGGTCAAATACTAGTTTTTCTGCAATTCTACCAGCTAAAAGACCAGTGATTTCAGCTTTCAAGTGAACTTCAGTATGTAAGAATGTTTCTTCTTCTGGAGTCATTAAGTTGTATCCACCAGCAACACCTCTTGGAATAATTGTTACTTTTTGAACAACATTAGCGTGTTTTAATTTAAGTCCAATAACAGCATGTCCTGCTTCATGATATGCAATTAGTGCTTTTTCTGTTTCAGAATATTTCTTAGACTTTTTAGCAGGTCCCATTAATACTCTGTCGATTGCTTCATCAACATGATAAATTTTAACTTCTTTAGCATTTTCTCTTGCTGCTAAAAGTGATGCTTCATTTAGTAAGTTTTCAAGATCAGCACCGCTAAATCCAGGAGTGCGTCTTGCGATATCTGCAAGATTAACTTTTGGAGAAAGTTTTTTATTTCTTGCATGTACTTTTAAAATAGCTTCTCTTGCTTTTAAATCAGGTTTTCCAATATGGATTTGTCTGTCAAATCTTCCAGGTCTTAAAAGTGCAGGATCTAGTACGTCTGCACGGTTAGTCGCAGCCATTACGATTACACCAGAGTTACCACTAAATCCATCCATTTCAACAAGTAGTTGGTTAAGTGTTTGTTCTCTTTCATCATGGCCTCCACCAAGTCCTGTTCCTCTTTGACGACCAACAGCATCAATTTCATCAATAAATACGATACATGGTGCAGTTTGTTTTGCAGTTTTAAACATGTCACGAACACGGCTAGCACCAACACCGACAAATAATTCAACGAAGTCAGAACCAGAGATTGTATAGAATGGAACATTAGCCTCACCTGCAACAGCTCTTGCAAGTAATGTTTTACCAGTACCAGGATCACCAACTAATAATACACCTTTTGGTACACGTGCCCCCATGGCAAAATATTTTTGAGGATTCTTTAAGAAGTCAACAATTTCAATCATTTCTTCTTTTTCTTCATCAAGTCCAGCTACATCTTTGAAATTTGTTGTGGCTTTTTTAGTAAGTCTTGCACGGCTTTTCCCAAATGTGAAGGCTTTATCATTAGCTCCACCACCACTTTTCATAATAAACATAAATAACATTATTACTGAGAATATTAATAATCCAATCCAAATAATATTCATCCAGTTAAATGATGATAATACTTTAGTTCCAACAATCTCTACTTCAGATGCTCTAGCATATAAAACGATTGTTTCATAATCTGCTTCTTGAACATATGCAGTAAATCTATTATAAGAAAAATTATTTTGATATTCTTCAGTATAAGTACCTTCTACAAATAAAACATTTGTATTCCCTTCTCCTTTTACACCAGAGAAAGATATTTCTTCAACTGATTTAGTTTCTAAACGTTCTAATAGTTTTGTATAAGTTAGTTCTTCATATTTTACCTTATCTTTTACTAAAAATAAGATAGCCCCAACAACAATAAAACCAACTAACAAAATAACGAATATCTCCGATATTCCAAACTTCTTTCTTTGTTTATTCATTTTATCCTCCTATTTCTTTTCAATTAAATAAATCACTTGATTTAAGTTATTTGTTAATACCAATAAATTTTGTCGAACAAAATGTGATACTTTATTATTAGTCAAATAATCGCTTAAGTTTTTTAATTTACCATTAATTAGTATTTTATCACCATCAAGTCTTGTTCGAATAGTTACCGGCAAATCTTTAATATTATAACACATTTTCATGTTTTCTGTTTCAAAATAACAAATATTTTTATCTACAATTATTTTAGTTTCATCATCAATAAAATATGTGCCTTCTTTTTCAATTGTTAAGTTTATATCTTTACTTACACAACATTTTCCAAATTTAACAAAACCATACTCTTTAATCATTGTAAGATCAGTAGATATATTATTAATTATTGTTGATTTTGTTGTTTTAATTTGATCGATTAATTCTTCAATTAATGTCTTTGATAAATTATGTTTTTTAAGTATTTCAAATAATACTTGTTCCTTTAAATAATCAGAAAGGCTTAAAAATGTATCTAGTTTAAAACTTATAATATTATTTTGTGTTGAAACTTCATTATTTATAAAACTATTTATTTCTTGAAATAACATTTTATTAGTTTCTAAAATATGTTCTTGATATATTTCAACAGCTTTATAAAGCGATGGATTTTCTTTTTCCATTTCTGGAATAATGTTATGTCTAATACGATTTCTTAAATAATCATCATGATCATTAGATTCATCATTATAGTATTTAATGTTTTTGCTTTGTTGATAATTATATATATCATGCTTTGTTAGTTTTAAAAGCGGACGATAAATATAATAATCTTTTATTTGTTGTAATTGTTCAATACCTGCATAACCTTTATGAGAAGATGATTTAATTAATCTCATTAGAATTGTTTCTAAGTTGTCTGTTGCGTGATGAGCAGTTAACAAATATTTTGCGTTTTCAAGTTTTAAAATTCTTTCAAAAAATTGATATCTTTTAATTCTTGCTGTTTCTTGAAAGTTTTTAGTATCTTCAAAATATAATTCTTCAATATAACATTTTAGATTTTTTTCTTTACAATAGTTTGTTATATATTGTTGTTCTTCATTTGACTGATCTCTTCGATGATGATTAACATGACAAACAATTACTTTTACATTGTTTAGTTGTTGTACTAAATCAAGTAATACCATTGAATCAATACCTGTTGATACAGCTAGTATGATAGTTTGATTATTTAATTGTAATTGCATGTTTTCTAACAATTGGTTAATTCGTTCCATACTGTCCTCCTAATTATACCAACATTATCTGAATTCTATGTGACATTAATCTAAAAGATTACTTATATATCAATTATAACATTTATTTATTTTTTGTCAAAGGGAATGAAAAATAAGGTTGAGTTTCTCAACCTTACTTTTTAATAATTTTATTTGTATTACTCAAAACACTACTTTTAAATGTTTTAATTAATCTTTTTTGTTTATTGTTAATATATAGTGCTTGTTTGATTTGTTCATCAATTAAAACACTAAAAGATAATTCCTTATCTTTAAATAAGTAATTAGATAATGCTCCTGGTATTGTATTAATTTCATTTAAATATAGTTCATCACTATGTATAAAGT
>X430_Giraffe__coassemble_155_pt1 | contig 15474 bp, 13 predicted proteins | sample X430_Giraffe__metabat2_low_PE_013 | metagenome-assembled genome bin X430_Giraffe
TAGATACACTTTCTAATCAAGCGTACCAGAAGCAGAAAAGATTGAATATGCTTTATGAAGAAAAATCAAAGCTTGACAACTTAAAAGTAAAAAAAGATCAGTTAGATAAGAAAATTCAAACTTTACAAAATGCTTATGTTGTAATAAGTAAAAATATCAAAGATATGGATGATCATTTAGAAGATATTAAGAAACAAATTTCATCTTTTAAACATCAACAATTTTTAAGATTTGAAGAACAATTCCAAGAAGAATTGGATGAAGGTTTAAAAGAAATCAAAAAACAACAAAAGTATATTGAAAGTTTACATGAAGAAAGAACATATTTACTTTATGAAGCAAATACTGATAAAGTAAAAGATATCGAACAAGACATTCATCTTGCAGATATTAAATTAAATAAAACAATAGAACGTTATGATAACATCCAAAAAGACTATGATGAGTTCTTAAAACAAAACGATAATTCGACTATTAAATCTTTAATTTCTGAAGGAAGTTTCTTTGAATCTAATCTTCCAAAGTTAAAAGAATTAACAATTAAATTAAGAAATAAAATAAGTAATCTTACATCTGAATCACACAGTATGCAAGATGATTTAAAAGATTATCAAACTATTTTAATGCAAATTCAGGAATTAGAAAATGAAGATTAAAATTGACTCTATTCTTCAAGAAAAATTACCTGAATTTAGTGTTATTAGTTATTTGATGGATGTTGAGAATAATAAAACCGAAATGGTTTTAAATATATTAAATAATTTAAAAAGTGATATATTAATCGAAGAGGTTACATCTGATCCAAAAATTAAAGAGACACGTGACGGATATAAAAAACTTGGTAAAGATCCAAGTCATACACGTCCAGCATGTGAAGCATTATTAAGAAGAGTAATTAAAGGAATCCAATTATATTCATTAGGCGATTTAATTGACCTTGGTAACATTTTATCAGTTGAAACTAAACGTAGTGTATGTGTTGTTGATGCTGCTAAAATTCAAGGTGATGTTATGATTAGAATTGGAGAAGATGGTGAATATGTTGACGCAATTAACCGCGGTTTAATTAACGCATTTAATTTACCGGTTTATGTTGATGATCAAGGAATCTTTGGCTCACCAACTAGCGATACTATTAGAACATCTGTTAGCGAATCAACAAAACAAATTTTAGTAATGATTATTTGTTTCAGTGCAAAAGATAAAAACATAGACGAACAAAGACTACTAGATTTATATATTAACTATGCTAATGCGAAAAATCTAATTAAATTATAAGAGGGAAATATATATGAATGAAACATCAAATTTTATTAAAACAATAATGAAAAATGAACTTGAAACAGGCGTTGTTGATCATATTTTAACAAGATTTCCACCAGAACCAAATGCATACTTACATATTGGACATGCTAGAGCAATCGTTACAAATTTTGAACTTGCAAAGCATTTTGGTGGATATACAAATTTAAGATTCGATGATACTAACCCTGTAAAAGAAGACGTTGAATTTGTCGACGCAATTCAAAAAGACTTAGAATGGTTAGGATATAATCCACGTATTGTTGTTTATGGTTCTAGCTATTTTGAAGAAACATATGAAAAAGCTATTTTATTAATAAAAAAAGGTTTAGCTTTCGTTTGTGATTTAACACAAGAAGAAGTAAGTCTTTATCGTGGTGATACTAATACTCCAGGTAAAAACTCTCCATACCGTGATCGTTCAATCGAAGAAAACTTAAAACTTTTCCAAGAAATGCGTGATGGTAAATATCCAAACGGAACTAAGACTTTACGTGCAAAAATTGATATGGCATCGCCAAATATCAACATGCGTGATCCAGTAATCTATCGTATTATTCATATTAATCACCACCAAACTGGTAATAAATGGTGTATTTATCCAATGTATGACTTTGCTCATCCATTACAAGATTCATTTGAAGGAATTACACATTCACTTTGTAGTTTAGAATATGAAGACCATCGTCCACTATATGATTGGGTAATCAATAATTGTGACGTTTTACATAAACCTCGCCAAATTGAATTTGGTCGTTTAGGTATTACTAATATGATTATGAGTAAACGTTACTTAAAACAACTTGTTGATGAAAAAATTGTTAAAGGTTATGATGACCCAAGAATGCCAACATTAGTTGGATTAAAAAGACGTGGCTTTACAGCTAACGCAATCAAAGAATTTATTCTATCAACTGGTCTTTCAAAGATTAATTCAACAGTTGATTATGAAATGTTAGAACATTTCTTAAGAGAAGATTTAAAACTTAAAACTATGCGTCCAATGGCTGTATTAAAACCATTAAAGGTAGTAATCACTAACTATCCAGAAAATCAAGTTGAAGTTTTAGAGTGTGTAAATAATGCGGAAAACCCAGAACTTGGAAGTCGTCAAATTACTTTCTCAAGAGAAATTTATATTGATCAAGATGACTTTGTAGTTGAAAAACCAAATAAACATTGGAAGAGACTTGCAAAAGACATCGAAGTAAGATTGATGCATGCATACTTTATTAAATGTAATGAAGTAATTTATAATGAAGATGGAACAATCAAAGAATTACATTGTACATATGATCCAAATACAAAGAGTGGAACAGGATTTAATGAAAGAAAACCAAATGGTACAATTCACTTTGTAGATGCAGCAACTGCAGTGCCTTGTGAATTCAATGTTTTCGAACCATTAATTTTAGATTCTGTTGTATCTAGTGAAAATTTTAAAGAACGTATCAACCCTAATTCTTGGACTGTATACAATGGCTTCGTTGAAAAAGCCTTAAAAGATACAAAACCATTAGATCATTTCCAATTTGTACGTGTTGGATATTTTGTAACTGACTATGATACGAAAGGTGATAAGGTGGTATTTAATCAAACAGTTAGTTTGAAATCATCTTTTTCAAAATAAGATAATATGAGTTTTTTAGAGGGATTAAATAAAGACCAAAGAGCAGCAGTAGAAAAAGTAGATGGACCTGTCATAGTTTTTGCTGGAGCAGGAACTGGAAAAACAAGAACTCTTACAACAAGAATAGCATACATGATAACAGAAAAAGATATTAATCCTAAAAATATCTTAGCAATAACTTTCACCAAAAAAGCGACTAACGAAATGCGCGAACGAGTTATGAAGTTATCAGGTATTAATGCTAAGTATGTTACTATTTCTACAATTCATGCTTTATGTGCCAGAATTTTACGTCAAACTATTTCAAAGATTGGTTACGGCTTAAACTTTGAAATTGTAGATGAAGAAGACGTAAATAAAATTATTGTAGATATATATAAAGATCTTGATATTAGTAAGAAATATTTTTCACCACGAGCAGCTGCGAATATAATTAGTTCCTACAAAAATGGAATTGGTGAAATCAATGGAATTATCAAAGAAGTTTATGATGCTTATCAAAAAAGATTAAAAGAATCAAACCAAGTAGACTTTGATGATTTGCTTGTATTAACTAACGAAATTCTAACAGATTTCCCAGATGTATTAGAATATTTCCAAAACAAATATCAATATATTTTAGTTGATGAATTCCAAGATACTAATATAATTCAATATAATATTATTAAATTACTTGCAGCAAAAAATCGTAATTTATTTGTAGTTGGTGATGATGACCAAAGTATTTATTCATTCAGAGGTGCAAATGTATTAAATATGTACCAGTTCAGTAAAGATTATCCTGAACGTGAATTGATTAAATTAACTCAAAATTATCGTTCATCAAATGCAATTTTAAAAGGTTCAAACAATTTAATTAAACATAATAAACATCGTGAAGAAAAAGAATTATTTAGTGATGTTGAAGGAACACTTCAAGATGTTACTATTCATGATGCATATTATTATGAAGATGAACCAAGATATATTGTTGATGAAATCAAACACTTAGTATCACAAAAGAATTATCAATATAAAGATATTGCAATTCTTTATCGTACAAACGTTATTTCTAGAAACATTGAATTAGGTTTAATTGAAGGTGGAATCCCATATCAAGTTTATGGTGGTTTTGCATTCTTAAAACGTAAAGAAATTAAAGATGTATTAAGTTACTTAAAATATATTGTTGATCCAGAAAACATGTTCCACTTCAGAAGAATAATTAATTTACCTGCAAGAGGAATTGGCGATAAGACAATTGAAAAATTATTACTTTACAAAAAAGAGGATGAAATATTATTTGACGCTATTGAACGTTTCCATAATGAATTCCCATCTACTAAAAGTGAATCTCTTTTAGAGTTTAAAAATCTAATTGTTAAACTACAAGAATTATTTGAAAAACTTCCATTACCTGAGTTTTATGATGAAATGTTGTCTTTAACAAACTATAAAGAGACACTTAGAAATGAAGATGATGAAGAAAGTAATCGAATTCAAAATGTTGATGAATTTAAATCAATTTTAGTACAACTTGAAAGACGTGCTGATTTAGAAGGTATGTCTAACAAAGATAAACTTCAAATTGGTTTTGATGATGTAATTTTAGATGAAACTGTTGGAACTAAACAAGATGTAAATGGTGTTGTACTTTCAACAGTACATTCAATTAAAGGATTAGAATTTAGAGCAGTATTTGTAGTAGCATTAGAAGAAGGTATTTTCCCATCTTTAAAAGAAGATTCAGACATTGAAGAAGAACGTCGTATTGCCTATGTTGCATTTACTAGAGCAAAAGAAAAAATATATTTAACTTGTGTATCAAGACGTTTAATTTATGGACGTGTTGTACTTAATCAAAAGTCAAGATTTATTACTGAATATGTCGCAAGTCTTGATTGGAAAGAACATTTAGAAGAACAAAAAGAAATAGAAGATAATACACCAATAAAAGTTGGTGATAAAGTTACTCACTGTAACTTTGGCGATGGTCTTGTAATTAGTGAATCTGGAAGTATTATTCAAGTTTTATTTGAAAAAGACCACAGCTTTAGAAAGATCTTAAGAGATCATCCATCAATCAAAAAAAGAAAGTAAGAGGAGGCTATCATGGATTATATTAAACGAATGAATGAACTTGTTAAATTATTGAAACAATATAACTATGACTACTATGTTTTAGATAATCCAACAGTATCAGATTTAGAATATGATAGCTTAATGAAAGAGTTAGAGCGACTTGAAACAATGTATCCTGCGCATGCTCTTCCAGATAGTCCAACTAAAAAAGTTGGTGACTATTTAAAACTCGAACTTGAAGAAATAACACATGCTAATCCAATGATGTCTTTAGCAAATGCTTTTAGTTATCAAGAATTAAGAGAGTTTGATGAAAAGATTAAAAGAACTGTTAATCAAAATATTGAATACACATGTGAATTAAAAATTGATGGTATTGCTTCAACCATTCATTACGAAGATGGTTTGCTAGTTTTAGCTGCAACACGTGGTAATGGAACAGTTGGTGAAAATATCACTAAAAATGCTTTAACTATTAATTCATTACCTAAAGTATTAACTGAACATATTTCACTTGAAGTAAGAGGTGAAGTATATATGTTAAAAAGCGTATTTAATGAATTAAATGATAAGAGAAAACTAGAAAACAAATCACTATTTGCTAATCCAAGAAATGCCGCAGGTGGTAGTTTAAGACAATTAGATTCTAATATTACTAAAGAAAGAAAACTAGATCAATTTTCTTATACATTAGTAAATCCAGAAAAATATAATATTTATAAACAAAGCGATGTAATGACTTATCTAAGCGACCTTGGATTTTCAGTAAATCCTCATTTTAGAAAATGTCATAACATTGATGAAGTAATTGAGTATATTGAGGAATATAAAGATAAGAGAAAAGAATTACCTTATGAAACTGATGGTATTGTAATTAAGGTTGATGATTTAACTTTATATGATGAAATTGGCTATACAGTCAAAACGCCAAAATGGGCAATTGCTTATAAGTTTCCTGCAGAAATTGCAGTAACAAAATTAAAAGATATTATCTTTACAGTTGGAAGAACTGGAATGATTACACCAAATGCTGTTTTAGATCCTGTTTTAATTAGTGGTTCAACTGTATCACGCGCAACCCTAAATAATGAAGACTTTATTGTTTCACGAGATATTAGAATTGGTGACTATGTAAAGGTTAGAAAAGCTGGTGAAATTATTCCTGAAATCGTTGAAGTAGATTTTAGTAGAAGAGAAGATGGTTTAATTCCATTTAAAATGTTAGAAAAATGTCCTGAATGTGGAATGCCTTTGGTTAAAAGAAATAATGAATCTGAACACCATTGTATTAATCCAAATTGTTGTGGTAGAATCTTAGAACAGTTAATTCATTTTTCATCAAGACAAGCTATGGATATTGAAGGATTAGGTGAAAAACAAACAGAACTTTTATATCAATTAGGTTATGTTAAAGATGTTTCAGATATTTATCTTTTAAAAAATTATTATTATGAATTACTTGCTCTTGATGGTTATGGAGACCAAAAGATAAGTAATCTATTTAACGCAATAGAAAAGAGTAAAGAAAATACATTAGATCAATTAATCTTTGGACTTGGTATTAAACATGTTGGTCAGAAAGCTTCTAAAAACCTTGCTAAGATTTATCATTCGATTGATGAACTTAAAAACGCAACAGTTGAAGAATTAATATCAATTGAAGACATTGGTCAAATTATGGCTGAAAGCATAAAAGATTATTTTACAAATCCTAAAAATTTAGAACTAATTGAAAAACTTAAATCATATGGTATTAATCCAATTAGTAATTATATTCAAAAAGATAATTTACCACTTGCCGGTCTTACAATTGTTGTAACTGGTACACTTGAAACTATGTCCCGTGATGAAGCAAATTCTTTAATTGAAGAAAACGGTGGAAAAGCCTCATCATCAGTTTCTAAAAAAACATCATATGTTTTAGCAGGCCGTGACGCAGGAAGTAAGCTTACAAAAGCTCAATCTTTAGGCGTTCCTGTAATTAGTGAAAATGAATTTAAAGATATGATTAAATAATAAATTACACCCAATTAAATTGGGTGTTTTTTTCATCTAAAAACCGATAAAATAATATATATAATCACTTGATAAAAATGGTAGAATAGTATATAATATATACAGTTTAGTAAAATTAAACTTAAAGTTTAATTAAATAAAAAAGGAGGTATTAAAATGAATATCGGTAATAAGATAAAAAATATAAGGAATAGGTGTAATCTAACCCAAAAAGAATTAGCTGATCGTTGTGAACTAACAAAGGGTTATATATCACAGCTTGAGAATGATCTTACAAGTCCATCAATTAGTACCTTAACTGATATACTAACGGCTCTTGGAACTAATTTAAAAGATTTTTTTGATGAAGATGATGAACAACAAATTGTTTTCAAAAAAGATGATTATTTTGAAAAAGATGATGAAGGCAAAAAAATTGTTTGGTTAGTACCAAATAGTCAAAAGAATGAAATGGAACCAATTCTTTATACTTTGGAAGTTGGAACTGAAACCGATATCGATTATCCACATGAAGGACAAGAATTTGGCTATGTAATCGATGGTAAAATTGAAATTAATTATGGTAGTAAGAAAGTTGTATGTAATAAAGGAGAATCTTTTTATTTTACAACAGACAAAAATCACTATCTAAAAAATATTGGAAAGAAACAAGCTGTAATTGTATGGGTAAGTAGCCCACCAAATTTTTAAGAAAGGGAAATTAAATTATGGAAAATATAATTAAAGAACAAAAAAACGAAAAAATTATTGAACTTAAACATGTAAACAAAGAATTTGATGGGACACTTGCTGTTGAGGATTTTACTTTTTATATTAGAAAAGGTGAATTCGTAACTTTCCTAGGTCCATCAGGATGTGGTAAGACAACAACCCTTAGATTAATTGCTGGATTTGAAATGCCTACAAGTGGTGAGATTTTACTTAATGGTAAAGACATTACTAATATTCCACCATATGAAAGACCAGTAAACACAGTATTCCAAAGATATGCATTATTCCCTCATATGGATGTGTATGATAATATTGCATTCGGATTAAAGTTAAAGAAGATCAAAACTTATGTTGTTGATAAACACGGAAATAAAAAAGAAAAATATCGTAAATATACGAATGCTGAAATTGATGAAAAAGTTCGTAAAGCTTTAAAAATCGTAGATTTAGAAGAATTTGAATGGCGTAATGTTACAACCCTTAGTGGTGGTCAACAACAAAGAATTGCGATTGCAAGAGCAATTGTTAATGAACCAGAGATTTTATTACTAGATGAACCACTTGGTGCACTTGACTTAAAGATGCGTAAAGAAATGCAAGAAGAATTAAAAGCTATGCATAAAAAACTTGGTATTACATTTATTTATGTAACACATGACCAAGAAGAAGCACTTACAATGTCCGATACAATTGTGGTTATGAAAGATGGTATGATTCAACAAATTGGTAAACCAGAAGAAATTTATAATGAACCAAACAATGCGTTTGTTGCAGACTTTATTGGTGAAAGTAATATATATTCAGGAACAATTGTTGGCAATAAAAAGGTTCGTTTCTTAAATCACAACTTTGATTGTGTAGATGATTTTGCAATAAATGAAAAAGTTGATGTTGTATTAAGACCAGAAGACATTATCTTAGGTGAACAAGATGAAGGAATGGTTAACGGTAAACTTGTATCTAAAACATTTAAAGGTGTGCACTATGAATATGTAATGATGGTTGGTCGAAGTGAAGTAGTAATTCAATCTACTGATAATATTGATATTAATAAGATTGCTTCATTTAAAATAGATCCTAATAATATTCATATTATGAAGAAAGAATTCGTTTCTAATAAATATGATGCTTGGATTGATAAAAATAATAAAGTTGTTATTTCGGAAGAAGCATTTGAATGTGATATAACACAATTAATTCCAAATAGTCATGTCGATGAAGAAGGATATTTAGTCGATCCACAAGGTGTAAGATATGATTTAACTGATGCAGATGTAACTGCTGAAATTGGTTTAAAAGATATTGAAGTAATTGATAACGAAGAAGATGGCGTAGTTAGCGGTGAAATTATTTCAATTATTTATAAAGGTGACCACTATCAAATTATTGTAAGAACTGATGAAGATGAAGACTTTGTTATAGATACTGAGTATACTTGGAACGAAAATGACATGGTTAGCTTAAAAGTAAAACCAGAAGACATAAAACTTACTATAAAGGGTGAGGTAAAGAATTATGTCAAAGATTAGATTTTCAAGAAAGTTTTTAGCAATTCCTTATGGAATCTTCTTAATTCTTTTTGTGATAATCCCACTTCTTTTGATTGTATTCTATGCTGCTACTTATACTGATCCTGCAACTGGTGATGTTAGTTTATCTTTTGAAAATTTTAAAACATTCTTTTCAAATGAATATAACTTTCATACATTTATAATTAGTCTAGCAATTGGACTTGGTAATACAATTATTTGTTTAATAATTGGATATCCAATTGCGTATATTTTAGCTAAGAAAGAATTTAATTTCGGTGGGGTTGTAGTATTACTTTTTGTAATGCCGATGTGGATTAACTTTGTTCTACGTACTGCTGCAACACGTGATTTACTTTATAGTATTGGATTAAGTGGTGGAGATCATCCATATATTGCGATTATGATTGGGATGGTTTACAACTATTTACCATTTGTAATTCTGCCACTTTATTCAACAATGTTAAAAATGGATAAGAGTTTAATTGAAGCATCAATGGACTTAGGTGCAAACAAATTTCAAACATTTGTCAAAACCGTAATTCCAATGACTTTACCTGGTATTATTTCTGCTGCATCAATGGTATTTATGCCAACAATGTCATCATATGTTATTAGTGACGTTATGGGTGAAAGACAAGTATCTTTAATTGGTAATACAATTCAATTATACTTTGATCAAGGATTATGGCATATTGGTAGTTTTGTTGCACTTATTTTATTAGTAATTATTCTTGGAACAATGTTCTTTACAAGAAACATGGAAAAAGAAGATAATGTTAGAGGTGGATTATGGTAAAAAAGATTTTTGCTAAAACATTCATTTATTTAATGTTATTATTAATGTATGCTCCAATTATTTTACTAGTAATATTCAGTTTCGTTGATTTCGAACATATTAGTTTTCAACAATTATTTAATGGTGAAAATATTAACTTAAATCTATACCGTGAACTATTTACAGGTGAAGACGGTGAAACAGTAATTCAAGCTTTTAAAAATACACTTTTAGTTGCATTCTCATCAGGAATCATTTCAACAATTCTTGGAACACTTGGTGCGATTGGAATTTTCTATAGTGGAAAGAGAATGCGTAAGAGTTACGAACTTGCTGGGCAAATTCCAGTATTAAACCCTGAAATTATTACTGCATTATCACTTACAATTTTATTTGTATTTGTTGGAATAGAATTTAATTTTATAACACTTTTAATTGGTCATGTTGTTTTAACAATTCCTTTTGTAGTTTTAAGTGTAATGCCAAAACTAAAACAAATGGATAGTAATATCTATGAAGCAGCACTGGACTTAGGTGCTAAACCTAGAAAAGCATTAACTAAAATTATTATTCCACAAATTTTACCTGGTGTTTTATCAGGATTTATTCTAGCAATCACATTATCACTTGATGATTACATCATTACAGCATTTACAAGAAACAATTCATTTGTTACTTTAAGTACTTATGTATATGGTGTTACAAGCAAAAGAGGTGCGATTCCTCCAACATTAAGAGCACTAACAACAATTATCTTTGTTGCAACCCTAGTGATCTTAGTGGTATACAATATTACTTCTGGTAAAAAGAAGACTAAGCGAGGGTAAACATGAAAAAATATATATGTTTAATTATGCTTTGCCTAGTTGGATTCTTAACAACTAGTTGTAAAAAAGATGAAATAAGAACTATTAAAATATATAATTGGGTTGATTATATTGATGAAACGGTACTTGATGAATTTGTTGATTATTATAAAGAACTAACTGGTGAAACTATTAGTTATGTATATGATACGTTTGAAACAAATGAATCAATGTATAATACTGTTAAGACAGGTAAAACTGATTATGATGTAATTTGTCCATCTGAATATATGATTCAAAAAATGATTCGTGAAGATATGTTAGAAACATTCGATTTAGAAAACTATGATTTAGATGGATATCAAAAGAATGCGTCATTATATTTACAAAATCTATTTAAAGATAATGAACTAGATATGTATGCTGCATGTTATATGTGGGGAACACTTGGAATTATTTATAATCCTGATGCTTTAGATGAAGCTGCAGATGGAAAAGAATATGATTTAAATACTTGGGAAGTTATGAATAACCCATTATTTGAAGGAATTGTTTCTTTGAAAGATAGTGTTCGTGATGCTTACTGTGTTGGCTCATTACTTGCTCACAAAGATGAGTTAGAAGTAATTGCAGCTAAATATACAACTAATTCGTCTGAATATCAAAAAGCAGTTCAAGAAATCATTAATAGAACTACACCAAACGCTATTGAAAAAGTTTCTGATGAATTAAGAAACTTAAAAGAAAATATTTATGGTCTTGAAGTAGATAGTGGAAAAGGTGACATCGTAACTGGAAAGATTGCGATGAATGTTGCATGGAGTGGAGATGCTGTATATTCAATGGATCTTGCTGAAGAAGAAGATACATACTTAGAATATATTATTCCACATGAAGGTGGTAATGTTTGGTTTGACGGATGGGTAATGCCAAAAGGAGCTGACAAGGAGCTAGCTCAAGCATTTATTAACTTCCTATCTCAACCAGAAATTGCTGCTAGAAATATGGAGTTTATTGGTTATACTTCAGCAATTGCCGGAGATGCAATATTTGAATTAATTGAAGATTGGTATGGAATTACTTCATATCAAACTGAAATTGAAGAGTTAACTGAATCTTTAAATGAATTAGAAGGTCTTGAATTAGAAGATGCTAAAAATCAAATTAAAGAATTAGAAAATGAATTAGAATCAATTACTGTAGTTCCTCAAGATTTAACATACTTTTTTGAAGGTACTTTAAGTAGTGATAAATTAACTGAAGGACAAGCTATTGTTCAAATTGATGAATCATACATTAATAGACAATTTTCAACACAATATCCAAGTAAAGAATGCTTAAATCGTTGTGGTGTTATGCAAGACTTTGGCGATCGAAATGAAGAAGTTTTAGAAATGTGGATTAATGTAAAAGCTAACAAAGCATCGCCTTGGTTACTTTCGTCATTAGTATTATTCGTACTACTTGTAGTTGGATTTATTTTGTATTCTAAACGTTCTTATTTTGCTAGAATTAGACGCTTTAAAAAATACGAAAAAAAATAAAACCTTTACATTAGTTTACAAGATTTAAAAAGTATGATATAATATAATAGATGAAAAAGGGAGAGGACTTATGAAAAAAGTATTAATATTTATATGCTCATGCTTTTGTCTTCTTACACTTGTAGGATGCCATAGTGTAAGTGAATTATCAAAAGCAAACGACGAATTAAAAAATGATAATTACACAGTATATTATCAAATCCATAAAAATGTTACTTATGGAAAAAAAGAAGTAATCGATGACAATGTTGAATATCTTGTAAAAAACAATGGTAATCAAATGATGCTTTCTACTTGGGATGACGAAGGAGAAAGATTCGATACATATACTGAAATTTTAAATAATGAAGTAGAAGTATTAACTAAAGAAGGTAAGTTATGGTATTATGAAGAAACATTACCACTTGATGAATATCAAGAACCAGAATTCTTACCTGAAGTTGAATTTAATAGCGATAACTTTAAATATGAAAAAGGATTATGGATTGGTAATGCAGAATCAATTACTGAATTATTATCAAAATCTTTAAATGAAAAAGCTTATGAATTTGATTCATATGCTGGATTTATTGATGCAGAAATTTCTAGTGTAGTTAATAATTATACTGTTGAACTAAAAGACAATCATATTTATAAAATCTCTTGTGAATATCAAGTGTTAGTAACATTTGTTAATGAAAAAGTATTAACTCTTACTGAAACAGTTGTTGCGGAATATTCTGATATTGCATCAACAGTTCTTGTTAGACCTGAAGTATTTGAATTATCATATGTTGTCGAACCTACTGATAATTATACAGCTCAAATTTTCTATGAAATGAGTATGTTTGTACCAGGTGAAGAAGAAGCTGTTCCAGGTTTAGGTGCAGAATTCATTATGAAAGTCGATGGAAATTTAATGAATATGTATCCTGAAGGAGAAGAAGATTACTTTATTTATGTTGAACAAAATGAAGATGAAGTAATTTGCTATGTTAACCAAGATGGTGAATGGTATAAAGAAAGTATTAACTTAGATGAACTTGGTCTTATGACTAATATGACTAATACACCATCTATTGAATACACACCAGAAAACTTTAAATATCAAGATGGTTACTGGTATGGTAATCTTGAAGCTATAAATGCTGCTTGTGAAGAATATTTACAAGAAGTAGAATCAATGTATAAAGAATTAATTTTAGCTAATGAAGGCGAAGCAGAAGTTGAAATTACTGAATACATTATGCAAGTAGAAGACGGTGTATTAACTGGCGTTACAATGCAAATTTCAATGACATTTAGTCAAGGTGAAAATTCAATGACACTTATTCAAAATAGTTCAATGATTTTCTCAGAGATTGGCTATACTGAAGTTGAAAAACCAGAAATTAAATAATAAATAAAATACCAAAGTTTAACTTTGGTATTTTTTATTTTAGTTGGTCATAATATTAATTGGTGATTACTATGATATATATTACATCGATTTGTTCTGATATGTTAATAGACTATGATAATTATGAATTATTAATAAATGATTTATTAAATAAAATAAAACAAGAAGATAAATTAATAGTTATTACATCATCATTAAAAAACCAATCATCTTTATTGTTAGAACAAATATTAAAGACAAATATTAATACACCTAATGAATTGATAAACTTAATATTATCAAATAAAGAAATTGAGTCTTCTGGATTTTTAGGACTATATTTAAATAAGTTAAAAATAAATTATAATATATTGACTCCCTATCAAATACCTATATTAGTAAATGATGATGAAATTGAATATGTTGAAATTAATAATATATTAAGTTCTCTTTCTAAAACAAAAGTTTTAATTATACCTGGTAATATTGGAATTTCAAGAAGTCTAGTATCTCAATATTATGGCAGTGAGGGTCCAGAGTATTTAGCATTTTATATTTATAAAGAATTAAAGAAAAGAAAACTTAAAACATCTTGTTATATATATAAAAGTGTTGTAAATAACGAATGTAATTTTTCTAATAAAGTTAATGATCTAATAAGTAAAAATAACTTAACTTATACAATTTATGACAATTTTTAAAATAATTAGTTCATTAGGTTTTTAAAATATACAGATAATTAACTTCCTAATAATATATATTACGAGGTGAAAATAATGACTATTGTTATTGGGCATGTAACACCGGAAGAACTTGCTCAATACAAAATAGGTGATTATAAAATAATCACTAAGGTATGCCAATTAGATAGAAAACAAGAATATGAAATATATATTATTAATACAAGCATTACAGACTATGGGTTGATACATGATACTGAAATTATTCTTGATGAATTATTTATTACATACAATATTTGTAAATTATTTTATAAGTTAAATGACCCGACCTATCTTTTAAATTCGAGTCAATTTTATGGTGTTACAGTCTATTCATTAAATGAATAGGCCCACCTCGTTAATTAGCAGTTCAATCTGCTAATTTTTTTTATTATAAAAAAACAGGTGCATGTTTTTTTGCACCTGCTTTGAAAATGATTTATTGTGGAAGAGAGTCAAGATTTTATCATGACTCTCTTATTGTAAGTAGTTACTGAACGTCACCACAAAGTGTACAATTAATTGAGTCAAAACATTGAATACCACAAATACAACTTACACGAATAGTAATTGTATTAGGTGTACAAGTTAATGTTTCACCATCCGTAGTTAATAATCTTAAAACAACTGTTTCTTCACCATTAATGTTTTCGACGCGGAAGAAGTTTGCAAGAGTTGCTCCATCAATTGTTGTTGGAACTTCAAGTCTTCCATTACAAGTATATACCGCAATCGGTTTAGTATTAAACATTGGCGAGAAAATACATGTATTACATGAATTTTCATTAATAAGTTGAACAGCTTCTTTTTGCATCTTATCAATACGTTTTAATAAATCTAAAATTGTACCTTTATTTGTTTGAGTTTGAGTAATAACACAAGCCACAATAGCACCTCACTTTCACTATTATTATATGAAAGAATAATTATTGTGTAAGGTTTATTACCCAATTATAACTAAGACAATCCCTAAAAGAAAAGTATATATTCCAAATCCAATAAGACTATTTTTATTAATAAT
>X430_Giraffe__coassemble_169_pt1 | contig 14992 bp, 2 predicted proteins | sample X430_Giraffe__metabat2_low_PE_013 | metagenome-assembled genome bin X430_Giraffe
GTATAACAACCCTGAATTTACTGGTGAAAAATTAACTTCTATTCCATTCGGTGCTGCTGAAGATTATACTTTATATGCTCGTTTTGGTGAAGAATGGGAATTAAAAGCTATTTATGTTGGTGCAAATCAACAATATCAAACTTTAGCTGATGCTTTAGCAGCTGCTAAAGAAGGTGCTTACATCGTTGTCGAAGCTGGAACATACGAAGAAGATGTAACAGTTACAACTAATGGTGTAACAATTTATGGTGCTAACCGTGGTGTTGCTTACAATGGTGAAAGAGGAGAAGAAACAGTAATCAATTCAATCGCTATTCAAGGTGACAATATTACAATTGATGGTATTAAATCAAATGCTATCCAAGCTATCGAAGTTAAAGGTGGTAATAATATTACTATTACTAACTCTATCTTTGGTGGAACTCCAACAGCTATTAACCAACAAATGATGTTAGTTTCTGGCGATGTTAATGGATTATATGTTTACAACTCTTTATTCTCAGGTAAGAATGAAGGATTATCTTATACTCATTATCGTGCTATTTTAGGTAATGGTAGAATTACTAATGCTGAAATCATTGGTAACTCATTCGAACAATTCGCAAAAACATCTGTTTATATTGACGGTGTTAAATTAACTAGAATTCTTGGTAGTATTGTAATTGAACACAATACATTCAATTGGCCTGGTGACAACTGGACTGTATACCTAGGTTCTTCATTAGTTGGATATAACACTATTGTTAACTTCAACTATAACTTATTCACAGGTGATGTTGCTCAATCAGGTGCATCTGTTGTTAACTGTGATGAAACTACTACTGTTAATATGATTGGTAACATTATTAATAACGTTAAAGGTAATGTTTTACAAGTACGTGGTACTGGTTCAAGTGATAGAACAACTTTAGTATGTGCTAATATTAGTCATAACCAATTCAATGGTACTGCTACTAAAGTATCTATTTCTGCTAGTGAAAAATATGTTGTTGTTGATTCCAACTATTTCTTCCAAGATGTAGTTTGGTCACACAATAATAAGTGTGTTGCTACTAACAATGCTGCTACTCCAGAAGAAGCACTTGCTGGTATAACTAAATACAAAGTTACTTATGAATTAAATGGTGGATCAGTTGTTGCTGACTTACCAGATTACTATTTTGCAAATCAAATTGCTAACTTAACTTATGCAAATCCAACAAAAGAAGCTTATACTTTCTTAGGTTGGTATGATAACTCTGAATTTACTGGTGATCCTGTTACTCATTTAGGTTCTCAAGGTAAAGATATGGTTTTATATGCTAAGTTTGAATTAATCCCTGTTTATAATATTTCTTATGAATTAGATGGTGGTTCTTGTGAAGGATTAGTTGAAAGTGCTTTTGTTAACACTGAAATTAAACTTCCAACACCTGAAAAATTCGGTAATGTATTCTTAGGTTGGTCTTTAGCTCAAGGTTCAACTGAATATATTAACTCATTCGTATTAACTGAAGATACTACTGTTTATGCAAATTGGGTTCAAGCTGAAATCTATACAGTTACTTATAACTTAAATGGTGGAAGTGTTCGTTATGCTTCTCGTCATGCAATGTTAATGGATTTCTTAGCTGATTACAATGCTTACGGTGGATACTCTTACACAGATCCATCACAAATGCCTACAGGTGCATGGAGTAATATTGACTTCCATACATTCTTTGATTCTACATTAGCTGATGGTACTTTAGTAAGAGATAAATGGTTATGGTTAGCTGAATACTTATATGAATTATCTGTAAGAGATTTAGCATCTAATAACTGTAACGTATTAGGTTTAAGAGACTTAATCAATAAAGGAACTATCTCTGGTGACGACCCATATGGTATTTCTTATGCATTCCGTGCGTTCATTGCTGGTGCAACTGTTCGTCCTGGATCAAGTTATACATCTGTAGATCACACTAATTATGTAAATGCTAATGGATTCTGGGATAAATTATCTGCTGCTGAACCAACTCAAGTAGACTACTATGGTACAGTAACATTACCACAAGCTGGTAAAGGTGTTTATAAATTTGCTGGTTGGTATGATAACCCTGAATTTACTGGCGATCCTATCACAGAAATTACTGGTGCTTGCACTTTATATGCTAAGTTCATGGAACCTGCTCCAGTAGAATCTGTAACTATTGATAACAAAGTTACTGAAATTAAGAGATATGAAACTCTTCAATTAACTTGGACATTAAATCCTGCTGAACCAACAATTACTAACGTTAGATTCTCAAGTAGTGATCCTGCTATTGCTACAGTAGATGATAAAGGTTTAGTAACTGCAGTTTCAACTGGTATTGTAACTATTACTGTTGTATCTGATTCTGAAACTAAAGCATCTGATTCATTCACAATGGAAGTTTACTCACCAGATCACTTTGAAATTAGTTATGTAACTGTTTCATATGCAAGTGTTGGACAAACTATTCAATTAGCTGCTGAATACATCAAACGTGATGGAACAAAAGAAGCTGTTATATGGTCTTCATTAACTCCAGAACTTGCTACTGTTGATTCTGAAGGTGTAGTTTCTGCTGTTGCTGCTGGTGCTGCTACAATTCGTGCATCCCTTGCTTCTAACTCTGAAATTTATCAAGACTTCCCTGTAACTGTATTAGAAGGAGAAGTATCTGAAGGATTACAATTTGTATTAGATTCTCATGAAAGTAATGTATTTACTAGATACGATTTAGGTATCGGTTCTGGTACGCCAGCTTATTATGAAGATATCTTTGGAAGTATTAGTAAATTATTATACAATCATCAATTAGAAATCAATACTGAATACCTTGCAAAAGGTGATGCAAGTGGTAGATGGTATAACATGCAAAGTTTAGAATTCATTACTGTTCACTATACTGGTAACATGAGTAAAGGTGCTGACGCTCAAGCAAATGCTTCTTACTTCGTTGGTGATAACTCATCTGTATCAATTCACTATACAACTGGTAATGATGGTATTTATTCTAACTTAAGCCACCAATACGGTGCATGGCATGCTGGTGACTCTGGTTCAGTTGACAGAGTAGGTCACTTTGAATGGTTACCAACTGGTGTTGCTTATGATGGTGTTGATCTATTAGATGTTGAATGGTCTGCAAGTGATGATTTCTACTTCGAAATTAATGGTAAGAAAACTACTGTTAAACTTCCAGCTACTTATGATCATAAAGAAAGAAATACTGACCACATCTATAATGCTGATGGTACAATTTCTGCTCAACCTGATTATAATAACTGGGGAACAACATTCGAAAATAGAACTCCTGAATCATTCTTTAATGATCAAGACTTTGGTGTTAAAGTAATCGATGGTATGTATTATATGGGTAAAACTTGGTGGAGTTATGGTCAAGTTTATGAAGGACGTATTTGTTCTAACGGTGGTAACTACAACTCTATCGGTATTGAATCATGTGTAGACGTAGGTTCTGACTTATGGTTAACATGGCAATATACTGCTCAATTAGTAGCTTACTTATTAGATACTTATGATTTAGGTCTTGAAAGAGTTAAAGGTCACCATTTCTTCGATGGTAAGGATTGTCCACAACCAATGTTAGAAAATGATCTTGAAATTTGGTGGGAATTAATCGACTTAATCGCTGCTGAATTAAAACTTCGTCAAGAATTTGAAGGTTACTCATTCGAAATGATGGTTGACGCTGATTCACAAAGTTTCGTATCTGAAAACGGACGTATTTTAGAACAACCAGAATATGCTCAAGTAATTGAATATACTGTTACTATTAATAACAATGGAACATTAGAAACTGTTACTTTAGCATCAGCTGTAAATGGTATTTATAGCAAATAAAGATCTGTAAGATCGGGCCCTTTATAGGGCCTTTTTTTTATTACAAAATAGGAAAATATTATTTAACAATGTGAAATAAATTACTATATTTCAAATTAAATTTAAGAATAAAAGTGAAAACGCTTTAATACTTTGATTGAATTTATTTTTATTTTATGTTAAAATAAACGAGTAAATTAGGAGGATAATTTATATGAAACTATTCAAACGTATTTTTATCTTCTCAGCAATGATGTTATTAGGTGTTTTATCTTTAGCATCTTGTTCATTTGCTGGAGGAACTAAAAAGATCGAAATTGACATGTCAACACGTGTTTATGTTTCAGATTCTTACGACTTAGTTGCTAAGAATGAAAATGATGAAATATTAACAGATGTTGAATGGACTGTTACTAAAGGTAACGAATTTGCTGTTATCAAAGAAGGTAAATTAGTTATTCTTAAAGCCGGTGTCTTTTCTTTAAGAGCGAAGAGCGGTAAATATAGTACAGTTAAACAATTTTCTGCTGTAAATCCTTTTGAGTGGAAAATTGAATACAACCTTAATGGTGGTGATGAAAGTGAAGACTTATTCACATCATATAACGAATTTGATGAAGGAAAAGAATTACCTGTTCCTACACGCAAAGGTTATACTTTTAAAGGTTGGTATGAAAACAAAGAATTCGAAGGTGAAGCTATTGCCGCTGTAGACGGTGTTAATAATGGTAGAAACATCGAATTATTTGCTAAATGGGAATTAAGTGTTTACACATTAGAATTTGATTTAAATGGTGGTGCTGCAGAAGGATTACCAGAATCATATTCTGTATTAGACCCAATTGCTTCATTACCAGAAGCTTCTAAAGAACATTATACTTTCTTAGGTTGGTATACAGAAGAAGGTCAAAAAGTTGAAGCTTTAGGAACTGATCTTGTTGGTGTTACAAAATTAGTTGCTAAATTTGAAGCAAATCCTTATTCTTTAACTTATGAATTAAATGGTGGATCAGTTGAAGGTAATCCTGAAACTTACACTGTAGAAGACGAAGTAGTATTAGCTGCTCCAACTAAACTTGGTTATAAATTCTTAGGTTGGGAATTAAATGGTGCAATCGTATCTAAACTTGAAAAAGGTACAAGTGGTAATCTAACACTTGTTGCTAAATGGGAAGTTGAAGTATTTGCATTAGAATTCGATTTAGCTGGTGGTGCTTGTGAAAATCTTCCTGCATCTTACTCAATCGAAGCTCCAATCGCATCTTTACCTGAAGCTAATAGAGAACATTATACTTTCTTAGGTTGGTATGATGGTGAAACTAAAGTTGAAGTTTTAGGTGCTGAAAACTTAGGTTTAACTAAATTAGTTGCTAAATGGGCTCCTGTTGCTTATGAAATTTCTTATGAATTAAATGGTGGATCGGTTGAAGGTAATCCTGCAACTTATACTGTTGAAGACGAAATTACATTAGTTTCTCCAACTAAACTTGGTTATAAGTTCTTAGGTTGGGAATTAAATGGTGCTATCGTATCTAAAATCGAAAAAGGTACTAGTGGTGCATTAGCTCTTACTGCTAAATGGGAAGTTGAAGTTTACACTTTAGAATTCGATTTAGATGGTGGTTCTTGTGAAAACTTACCTGTTGCTTACTCAATCGAAGCTCCAATCGCATCTTTACCAGAAGCATCTAAAGAACACTATGTATTCTTAGGTTGGTATGATGGTGAAACTAAAGTTGAAGCTTTAGGTGCTGAAAACTTAGGTGTTACTAAATTAGTTGCTAAATACGAAGCTGTTAAATATAACATTGGATATGTATTAGATGGTGGTTCAGTAGATGGAAATCCTGCTACTTATACTATCGAAGACGAAGTAGTATTAGTTGCTCCAACTAAAGATGGTTATGAATTTGCTGGTTGGTTATTAAACGGTGAAGCAGTTTCTTCAATTACTAAAGGAACAACTGGTGATTTAGAATTAGTTGCTACTTGGAAAGTTGTTGAATACACTGTTAAATTTGATAACAATGATGGTACTGACTATGGTAAAGTAGTTACTATTGAAGAATTTGCGGTTGAATTAGTAAGATTATTTAATAGTACTGGCGCTAGTGATGCTGTTACAACTATAAGAGAAAACTTTAAAGCTACTACTCATCCAAATATTAAATATGTATGGAACAATGCTGAAAATCTAGCTGCTTACAAGTGGTTCTTTGAATTTGCTATTGAAGAAATCACTGCTGCTGCTACAGCTAATAACTATACTGATCAATCATATTTCACAACTACAATTGAAATGTTAACTAGAATGGCTGCTGGTGATACAACAGCTGTTGGTGGAAGTTATGCTGATGGTAGAACTTTATTCCGTTTCTGGATTGAAGGTTTAATTAATTATAAATTACCTGCTGCTGCTGATATTTATCAAAAATGTATGGTTGACTACTCTGACCCTGCTGCTCAACAAAGATTCCTTGATGCTCAAGGTGGAGATATGCCATCTGAAAAATTACCATATGGTTCAGCATTACCAACTCCAACTAGAGAACACTATGTATTCTTAGGTTGGTACATTGGCGAAAATAAAGTTGAAACTGTAACTGGTGATATGACAGTTGTAGCTATGTGGGAATTAGCTAAATATGATATCGTTTTAGACTTTAATGGTGGTTTAATTGAAGGTGTTGATTTAGAAACATTTACTAAAGATTTATTAGATATGTTTAATAGAGATGGTGGAAGTTCAACATTAACTACTGCTGAAAACTTTAAAGCTACATCTCATCCTCAAATTAAAAACGTTTGGTCTAAAGCTGAAAACTTAGCTGCTTATAAATGGTTCTTCGAATTCGCATTACAAGAAATCACTATTGCTGCTGAAGCAAATGGTGCATTAGAAGAAGAATATTATAAGAATACTAAGATTATGTTAGAAGGTATGATCGCTGGTGATACAAATGCTGTTAATATCAGTGATGGTGGTAATGCAAGAACTCTATTCCGTTGGTGGATTGAAGGTTTATTAAATAAAAAATTACCTACAAATACTGTTCTTTATAATGCATTCATGACAGATTATTCTGATGAAGCTAATATGAATAAATTCTTAGCTAAATTAGCTGAACCTTACACTAATTTAGAACTAACATTTAAAGATAGTTTACCAACAATCGATAGAGAAGGTTATATTTTCTTAGGTTGGTTTGATGGTGAAAATAAAGTTACTGAAATTTCAGGTAATGCTAGCTTACAAGCTAGATGGGAAATTATTAAATTTGCTATCGATTATGATTTAAACGGTGGTGCATGGGCTGAAGGTCAAGAACCTGTAACTGAATTTGTATGGAACCAAGATGTTGAATTATTAGTTCCTGTAAAAGAAGGTTACACATTCTTAGGATGGACTCAAGCTGGTGCTTACGTTACTGAAATCGGTAATGAAAGTTATAAATTAACTGCTAAATGGCGTGATAATAACCAAACTGGTTACGAAGTTATCTTTGACTTAAATGGTGGTGCATTTGAAAAGAACTTAGATCAATTCTCTGAAGAATTAATTGCTATGTTCAATAGAGATGGTGGAAGTAGTACTGTTACTACTAAAGAAAACTTTAAAGCTACATCTCATCCTCAAATTAAAAACGTTTGGGCTATTGAAGCTAACTTAACTGCTTACAAGTGGTTATTCGAATTTGCTATTGAAGAATTAACTGCTGCTGCCGCTGCAAATAATGTTTCTGATTTAACTTACTTAAATTCTACAGTTGAAATGTTAGAAAAAATGGCTGCTGGTGATACAACAGCTGTTGGTGGAAGTTATGCAGATGGAAGAACTATTTTCCGTTTCTGGTTAGAAGGATTAATGAATAGCAAAAATGTTCAAACTGGTACTTCATATTATCAAAACTTAATGTTTGATTACTCTGATCCAGTTAATATGAACAGATTCGTTCAAGAGTATTGTCCAGTTGAAGCAACTGTTGAACCTAATGAAGAACTTCCTGTTGCTGTTAAAGCTGATCATATCTTCTTAGGATGGTATGTAAATGGTCAAAAAGTTGAATTCGCTACAGGTAACGATGTATTAGTTGCTGAATGGATTCATGTTGATGATTATGAATGGACAGTTGAATTCGATTTAAACGGTGGTGCATGGGCTGGTAAAACTATCGATGCATTCGCTGAAGAAATCGTAAAATTATTTAATAGTACTGGTGCAAGTGATGCAGTTACAACTGTAAGAGAAAACTTCAAAGGTACTACTCATCCAAACATTAAATATGTATGGAACAATTCTCAAAACTTAGCTGCTTACAAGTGGTTATTTGAATTCGCTATTGCTGAATTAAAAGCTGCTGCAGCTGCAAATGAAGTTTCTGACTTAACTTACTTAAATTCTACAGTTGAAATGTTAGAAAGAATGGCTGCTGGCGATACAACTGCTGTTGGTGGAAGTTATGCAGATGGTAGAACTATTTTCCGTTTCTGGATTGAAGGTTTAATTAACACTAAGTTAGTTGAAACTGGAACATCTTACTATCAAAACTTAATGACAGATTACTCAGTTGCTGAAAATCAAGCTAGATTCTTAAATGCTTACGCAGTAATTGATACAACTTATACAGCTAAAGACGTATTACCTACTCCTGTAAAAGAAGGTAACTTATTCCTAGGTTGGGCTCATGAAGGAACAATCATTGAATCAGTTAAAGGTAATTGGTCATTAGTTGCTCAATGGTTAGATTTAGCTAATACTGAATATTCTATTAGTTATGATCTTGCTGAAGGTGCATGGGCAGAAGTAGAAGGTCCTACATCTTTCAAATATAATCAATTTGCAACTCTTGTTGAACCTGTAAGAGAAGGTTATAAGTTTGTAGGTTGGTTTGAAGACGGTGAATTAGTTACTGAAATTAAAGAAAACCGTGACTATAATTTAGTTGCTGAATGGGAATCTGAACAAGGTCCTGTTGAAGTAATCGTTTATGTTGGTGAAGGTAAAGATTACGCTACATTAAACGAAGCTGTTTCTAGCGTTGCTAACGGTACTACAATCGTTATCGAAGCTGGTGAACATGAATTAAGTGCAATTATTTCTAAGAGCGTTAAGATTGTTGGTCCTAATGCTGGTCTTCCTGCATTAGCTCCAAGAAATGCTGAAGCTGTTATAAATGTTGCAAAAGATATCGCAGGTAACTTAGCTGCAAAAGAAATCGTATTTGATGGTGTACACTTAAAAGGTACTGGTGGTGGTGCTGGTATTCCTGGTGTATTCTTCCAAGATGGTGGAAATATCAGAAATTTAACATTCAAGAGTTGTGTAATTTCAGATATGAATACATTTGTTAAATTTGTTAACTCAAATTCAAATTTAGAATTATTAATTGAAGATTGTCATATTCATACAATCGGTCAATTCGTTGTATGGACTACTGGTTCAATCAACAAAACTATTTTAATCGGTAACTATATTGATGGTTCAACTTGTGGTGCTGTAACAAATGCAGCTGCTGCATTATTTAGAATTAGAAAAGGATCACTAGAAGCATACAATAATACATTCAATGGTGATTCTTACAATACACCTGGTTACTTCGAATGTTCAGCTGAAGCTTCAAAAGTAATGTATAATACATTCATTGGTGTAACATTATTTGCTCATCCAACTGCTGCTAACAACATTACATTTGATCAAAACTTATACTTAAATCATGATGGTCAACCATTAGCTGCATCTCCAGTTACTGGTGGTGGTACTATCGTTAAAGATGCAAAAGTTGCTTCAAGTAAAGAAGAAGTTGCTGCATTATTTATGAATTATTTAATCACTGTTTATCCAGATCGTTACTTCAAAGTAAGCTTTGATGCTGCAAATGGTAACATTACATCTAATGTTCCTGCTATCTATGATGCAGAAGCTGGTATTGCTACATTACCTGCAGTTGAAAGAGATGGATTTATTTTCCTTGGTTGGGAATTAAATGGTGAATTAGTACAATCTGTTCCTGCTGGTACTAAGGGTGAATTAACTCTTGTAGCTAAATGGAGAGAAATTGCTTTAGTTGTTGATGGTACAACTGAAGAAGGTCACTATGCAACATTAGCTGATGCTTTAGCAGCTGCTAAAGACGGCGATATTATCAAACTTGCTGCTGGTGAATACTTAGAAAATGTTACTATCAGTGTTCCAAACTTAACTATCAAAGGTCCTAATGCTGGTATCGATGGTGTTGATGGAACAAGAGAAACAGAAGCTATTGTTAAAGGTGTTTGGACTTTAACTTCTGGTGCACAAGGAATCACAATTGATGGTATTTCATTCACTGAAGGTGCTAGAATTGCTTACAGTGAAAGTAAAGCATTTGTTGGATTCGTATTCCAAAACAATAAAGTTTATGATACTACTGAATACGCTATGGATTGGTCAAAATATGAAACTCGTTATTCATTACCTGCATTCATTCAATTTACATTAGCATCAGGTGGTAGCGTACAATATGTTGAAATCTTAAATAACAGTTTTGTTAACGTTTCAGAAATCAACGTATTATTAAACAGAGCAGTTAATGTTGCTGTTGATGGTAACTTATTCAAAGACTTCGATGTAGATGCTATTAGAACTGAAGGTGGATACGTATATGGTTCACTTGCATTTACAAATAACGTATTTGAACAAACAGTTGCTGGTAATGCTTGTCAAGGTATTTTCTTATATTCTATTGCTGGTGCTTCTGGTACAAAAACTGAAGTATTAATCGATAGTAATAAATTTATTAACTTAGGTAAAGACAATGGTACTGTATTCACAGGTGCTGTTTGTGCATACAGATTCCAAGAAAATCCTACTTACATTACAATTGTAAATAATATTTTCGATCATTGTTACGATTACCTTTACTTACGTAATAATGGTGGTAATAGTTCAACATGGTTCTGTACTGTTGAAAATAACCATTTCTTAGGATTACCTGTTAACCAATACTTTGGTACTTATAGAGGAGCTGATTCATCATCAACTAACCCTCATTTAGCAGTATTTACTAAGAACTATTATGAAGATAACGAAGGTAAAGTTATCACTGATTTAAGTGCTCATGCTGATTTATTCAAGCATTTAGCATCTTATGGAACAGCATTAGAAGCTAAACCTGCATCAAGTGAAGCTGGTCGTCTAGAATTCTGGACAATTAGCTATGACTTAAATGCTGGTGAAACTAATGGAACATTTGTTTACTCTTACAATAGCTTAAATAAAGCTCCAATTGCTCTTCCAGAATTAAAGAAAGTTAACCACCAATTTAATGGTTGGTTATTAGATGGTGTTTTAGTTACTGAAATTCCAGCTAACGCTAAAGGTAACTTACACTTAGTTGCTGACTTCACTGTTTTAGAAGGTGAAATCTATACAATTACATTTGAAAATGAAAAAGAATTTGCTATTTGGCCATCACGTGCTGCAGTTGATCGTCAAGAAATCATCTCTGAATTATATAAAGATTTATATGAATGGGCACAAGGCAATGGTGAAACTAAGTCTTATGATGAATATGTAGCTTGGGTAGAAGCAGAACTTTCTGCTTACAATGATATTAAACTACGTAATCCTAAATTAGGTAACTATCCTGCTGAAGACGGAAGTACTGAATACTTCTTCAACGTTCCTAAGTATTATCAAAAATGGAATGAATTCTTCGCAATCTTTAATGAAGCTATGCAAAAAGTTAACTCTGGTCAAATCTTCTATAGTGATACTTATGCTGCAATGGTAAGATTATGGCAATTCATCTCTTGGTCTTCAACTGGTCAAGGATACTTCAACTCATTCTTAGGTAGAATGTGTGCTGCTGCTAACGTTCCTCAAGAAATTCCAACTTCATATAGAGGTGGTCAAATTGTTCAATTACCACAACTTTCTATGGAAAATGGATTAGAATTCTTAGGTTGGTATGACAACCCTGAATTTACTGGTAATCCAATTTATGAAATTGGTTCATTAGATACTGGTAATAAAGTATTCTATGCAAAATGGGCTCCTGAAGTTAAAGCTGAAAAAGTTGAAATCAATAAGATTAATGAATTATTATTATTCAAGACTCATCAATTAGAATGGACAATTACTCCAGATAATACAACTGATAAATCTGTTGAATTCTTCTCAAGTAATGAAAGTGTTGCTACAATTTCTCAAAAAGGTTTAATTACAGCTCTTGCTCAAGGTACTACAACTATCACAATGAAAGTATATGGTAACCGTGAACTTGACGTTGTATTTGACTTAAAAGTTTATGTTAACGACTATATCGATGGTTCTTATGTAACTACTTCATATGTTGAATTAGGTCAAACTATTCAATTACATGCTTATGTAGTTAATAAAGATGGTAGTGAAAGTAAAGTATTATGGACTTCATTAAATTCTGATATCGCTACAGTTGATTCAGAAGGTGTTGTTACTCCAGTTGCTGCTGGTAATGCTAAGATTGTTGCTACATCTGAACATAACCCTGAATTAAAACTTGAATTTAATGTTACTGTTTTAGAAGGTGAAGCTAGCGATATGTTTAACTTCGTTCTTGACAGCCATGAATCTAATGTATTTACAAGATATAATTTAGGTGTTGGTTCTGGTATTCCTGCTTATTACATGGATATTTTCGGAAGTGTATCTAAATTATTAATGAATCATAACTACACAGTTGATGATTCTCGTAAAGATACTGAAAAGAACAATGGTACTGGTGACTATTTCGATACAATGACATCTGTAGAATTTATTACAGTTCACTATACTGGTAATATGGCTTCTGGTGCTGACGCTAAAGCTAATGCTAATTACTTTGTAGATAAGAACTCTGTATCTATTCACTATACAACAGGTAATGATGGAATTTATCAATGTCTAGATCATACAACTGGTGCATGGCACGCTGGTGACTCTGGTGCTTATAACCAAGTAGGTGCATTTGAATGGATTCCAACAGGTGTTAAAGTTGGTGAAAATGATCCATTATATCCAGAATTTACTATTTCTACTGATTTCTATTATGAAATCAATGGTCAAAAGACAACTGTTCCAATGCCAAAACCATGGAACTATAGTAGTAGAAATACTGACCACGTATTAAATGCTGATGGTACTATTTCATCTAAAGCTGGCTTTGGTCAAACTGCATTTGAAGGAAGAAGTCCTGAATCATTCATTAATGATCAAAGTTTACCATTCAAAGTTGTTGATGGTGAATACTACATGGGTACAACTTGGTGGTGCTACACTCAAGTTTACGAAGGACGTATTTGTTCAACTGGTGGTAATAGAAACTCTATTGGTATTGAATCATGTGTTAACGAAGGTTCTGATTTATGGTTAACATGGCAATATACTGCTCAATTAGTTGCAAGATTAATGGAAGAATTTGGTTTCGATATTACAAGAGTTAGAGGACATCATTTCTTCTCAGGTAAAGATTGTCCACAACCAATGTTAGAAAATGATCTTGAACTTTGGTGGGAATTCTTAAGCCTAGTTGAAGCTGAATATGAATTATTAACTAACTACAGTGATTATGAAATTACATTTGAATCTCATAACCCTGAAATTATGGATAATCATGGTAGAATTATTGCTCAACCTGATCAAACTACAAGTGTTTCTTACACAATTACTGTTACTAAAGATGGTGTTTCTGAATCTGTTACACTTTCATCAATGGTAAAAGGTTTATACGTAGATAGATAATTTACTATAAATAAAAATAATAGGTCTCTAGTCAAATGACTAGAGGCCTATTTATTATAAAATAGTAACTATTATTAATAGAAATAGTGTATAATATCTAAAGAAGGTGATATTATGGCAGAATATAAACATATACCAGTATTATTAAATGAAACTATAGATGGATTAAACATAAAACCTGATGGTATTTATGTAGATTGTACTATGGGTGGTGCGGGACATTCGTCTGTAATTTTAAGTAAATTAAAATCAGGACATTTATATGCTTTTGATCAAGATGAAATGATTATTGAAAAGTCAAAAAAACGTTTAGAAGAAGTTGGTTCTAATTTTACTATTATTAATAACAACTTCGTTAATATTAAAAATGCACTTGATGAATTAGGAATTACAAAAGTTGATGGTATTTTATATGATTTGGGTGTTTCTAGTTTTCAACTAGACATTCCTGAACGTGGCTTTAGTTATCAACATGACGCACCACTTGATATGAGAATGGATCAAACAAAAGATTTTTCAGCATATGATGTGGTTAATTCATATTCAGAAAATGAATTAAAAAAAGTATTATACGAATTTGGTGAAGAGAAGTTCGCAGGATTAATTGTTAAAAAGATTATTAAAAATCGACCAATCAATACTACATATCAATTAGTTGAAACAATTAAAAGTGCTTTACCTGCGGCTGTATTAAGAAAAGAAAAACATCCGGCTAAAAAAACTTTTCAAGCTATTCGAATTGAAGTAAATAAAGAATTAATAGTGTTTAGAGAATCCTTAAAAGATGCCTTCGATTTACTTAATGTTGGTGGTAGAATTGCAGTAATTACATTCCATTCATTAGAGGACCGTATTTGTAAACATATGTTTAAAGAGAAATGTACTCTAGATTTACCATCTGATTTACCAGTTATTCCAGAAGGATATAAAATAGATTTTAAATTAGTAAATAAAAAAGCGATTATCGCATCACAAGAAGAACTTGCAATGAATAATCGCTCACATAGTGCTAAACTTCGAGTAATTGAAAGAATTAGCAATTAATTTTAATTTGATATGTGTTAATCCAGATCTCATTAGCTTCTAGCTTGATGAGGTCTTTTTTATTTAAATAATGATGATTTGTTTCAGGATTATCAGCACAACCATACCAAGGTTCTAAACAAATAAATGGTGCCTCAGTTGGATATGGAGTCCAAATACCTAATGTTTTAAAGCATGGCGCATTTAATTCAATTGATTCTTTAGATGGTGATTCCAAGATAATTGGCGTACCAGGATATGGTTCAATACATAATGCGTCATGAGAATAATCTTCATGATTAAGTTTAATTGATGATACTTTTTCTAGTTTTTTATAAACTTGTTTCCAATCAATTAATCCAGAATCTAAAAGTACAGTTGGTAAATTAGCGTTAATT
>X430_Giraffe__coassemble_171_pt1 | contig 14951 bp, 10 predicted proteins | sample X430_Giraffe__metabat2_low_PE_013 | metagenome-assembled genome bin X430_Giraffe
TTTTATCAATTATTACGAAATAAATTGTAAATTAAACAAATAATTTACAAGAATCGTTGAGATTATTACTAAATCTAAATAAACAACAACTAATAACATAATTTAATTATACTTATATAAAATAACATTTAATGTAGAAATATGAATCTTGATCAACAAAAAAACTCTGTTTAATCTTTTAAACAGAGTTTTAATTTATATGTTATTCTTTATAGTTCCAAACGACAGGTACATTAGTTGAATTCCAATCTTCACTCCACCCATCTGGTTTATTTTCCATTTTACAACATATTGTTAAACTTCCGCACCAATTAAATGCATATGATCCTATATTTGTAACACTTTCGGGAATTATTATATTCGTTAATCTACTACAATTTATGAATGAGCATTCACCTATACTTGTAACACCGTTTGGTATATTTATGCTTATCAAACTACTACACATTTGGAATGCATAACTCCCTATACTTGTAACACTATCTCCTATTACTACACTCGTTATACTTCTACAATAAGAGAACGCTAGTGATCCTATATTTGTAACACTATCTGGAATTATTATACTCGTTATACTACTACAATAAGAGAACGCTCGTGATCCTATATTTGTAACACTATCTGGAATTATTATACTCGTTAAATTACTACAATTATCGAATAATGCTTCACCAATACTTTTCAAATTATTTGAAAGTTTTATACTTTTCAAATTAGTAGCATAAGCAAATACAGCTTCGCCCATATTTATGACACTATCAGGTATTTCTATATTTGATAAACTGAAACATCTAAAAAATGCACATTCTCCAATATCCTTCACGCTATTAGGAATTTCTATATTTATTAAACTGTCACATTCAGCAAATGCATATTTCCCTATATTTGTTACAGAATCAGGGATTTTAATGCTTGTTAAACTATTGCAGCCATAAAATAGATGGTCTTCAATAGTTGTAATATGATTTGGAATATTAATACTTGTTAAACTGTAACACCACATTAATGCTCTATTTCCTATACTTATAACATTATCTGGAATTTCTATACTTGTTAAACTGTAACAGTTAGCGAATGCTTTGCTTCCTATACTTGTGACACTATCAGGTATTACTATATTTGTTAAACTGCTACAACTATAGAATGCATAACTTCCTATGCTTGTGACACTATTAGGTATTTCTATGCTTGTTAAACTGCTACATCTATAGAATGCATAACTTCCTATGCTTGTGACACTGTTAGGGATTTTTGTTGTTTTAATTCCTTGAATTAATGTATTTGTTGCAGTTTCTATAATTGCATTACAATTCTGTCTTGAATCATACACCATATTATCTTCATCAACATTTATATTAGTTAAATTGGTACATTCGTCAAAGGCCATAGATTCTATAGTTATCACACTCTCAGAAATCTCTATACTTGTTAAACTGTAACAACCAAAGAAAGCAGAAGGCATAATTATTCTTGTATTGATATTCACAGAACATTCGACCATATTTAGATCTTTTGCTTCTACTAGTATTGAATATGGGTTGTTTTTATTTCCTAAATATAAACAATTATCAAATTCGTTAAATGCTAAATTTTCACATTTTTCAAACGCTCTATATCCTACACTTATAACATTATCTGGAATTTCTATACTTGTTAAATTACTACATCCATAAAATGCATAATACATAATTATTTTAGTATTCTCATTAATAGAGCACTCATTAATTTCTGAACTTACAGCTTTTACTAGTACCAAATATGGGTTATTAATATTGCCTAAATAGTAACAATTTTCATATTCATTGTATTCTAGATTAGTATAAGTTAAAGCATAACCTTCGATTATTTTTATTGTATTAGGAATATCTAAATGCTTTAATTGAGTACACTTATAAAAACATTCTTCCATTAATTTTGTTATAGGTCTCTTGTCGTGATGTGATGGAATAACTACCTCTTCAATATTCTTGTTATGACATTTATACACTCCGTACGTTCCATCTTCAAGCAAACGTAATTCTAAATCTCCTAACTGATGTATCTCAGTAGGTTGAATTTTAATATTGCCTCTTAATTCCCAAGTATCATTAATATATAAATAATAATCAAAAGTATCAAGATCTACATATATTTTATATGCATTCACACTTTCAGGTTTTCCATTACCTGTTGAAATTATTGAATTTTGATTTCCAATATTATAAGACGATACATTAGTATCAACATCATTAATATACCAATTACCATTTTGACCAATTGTTACTTTAATGTTTTCATCATTAGAAGTTTCATTATTATCTTTAGTGAAATGTATTATTCCTATAATACCTGCACTAAGAATAAGAATACTTGATACAATTATAATAATCCATTTGTATTTTTTCATATCATCACCTCTATTACATTATATCATATATTATTTATTTAAACTATATATATAAAAATATTTAAACCCCTGTCAAAACAACAGGGGTTTATTAATTATTTTATACAAGTTACTTTTAAACTATGTTTTTCAATTAATGAATTAATAGTTTTCATTCTTGATTTATTTTCATCACTTGATTTCATCTTATCAGATAAAATACCATCATAATCACATTTTAAGATAATCTTTTTCTTAGTTAAGTTATTATCAACTATTACTTTTAGACCTTTAAAGATTCCTTTTAAAACAGCTGTTTGATATTCTGTTTCATTGTTTAAATAAATTCCACCACTGTTTTTAACATCTTTATCTACTAGTTCATAACTCCAACTAAAAGTTTTGTTAACTGAATCAAAGATTGGATTAACATCAATTACTATTTCTACTTTACTATCAACAAGTGTTTTTTCAGATTCAGTTTGAACAGCTTTTGATAATGCTTTTCTTAGTTTTCTGTATTCATTTAACTTAACTTCACTAATTGCCTCAAATAGGTTAGTATTAGTTACTGCATCTAATAAAACATACTTTTTATTATTACTCATATCATCAAGTGATTTAATAAGTACATTTAAGTATTTATAGTATTTATTTTCAACATCACCTTCAAGTGATTTAAATAATAGATTAATGATTACTTTATAATCAAGATCTTTAATATCTTCATCTTTTTCAAAGAAGTTAATTAGTTTTAATGCATTTTGAAGAAGCGTATATTTAGAAGCAACTTCATCAAATTTCTTAACAAAAGATTTAATATATTCAACAGGAGAAACTTCATCAACTCTTAGTTCTAATATATATGTTAGTTCTTCATCACTAAATTTAATAACATTTAAAGTTCTTTCAATCTTAGTGTATCCACAAAATATTAAAGCATTTTCAAATGCGTTAAAGATTAATTGATTATTTTTAATATCAACAACGTCAACAGCTATATATATAACATCTGTATTATAATTGATACCAATTGCCATATAACTAGATGGAACATATTCTTTTATTTTAATTTGTTGATGTAAATTGTTATTAATTTTTTCAATTACGTTGTTAGTTAGTTCAGTAACTTTTTGTTTATTTAAAGAAACATTATCGATATCGGTAATTATTTTTTTAAACTCTTTTTCTGTCACTTACATTACCCCCAAATAATATCAGCAAGTTCTGGATGGTCAATGAATGGATTACGGTTACCTTGGATTTTTGCTGTTTCATCATTTCTTTCCATTTCCCATTCATCAACTGGGTCAAGTCTATTCCATTCTAATAACATTTCTAAGCTTTGTGCAACAGCAGTGAATCTATAACTATCTGCTTGACTATATCTTGTAAATAGATAGAATAAAATTCTTGCAGTATCACCTTTTGCACAGTCTTGTGGTTCGAAATATCCACCACCGCTGTAGCAGCCTGATTTTACACCTTTAGAAGATAATACTTCTGAACCACCATTTACTTCACCAAACTTGTCGTTATTACGAACAGAATTTACACGGTTGTCTTCAGGTCTAATATGATGAAGGTCTGCACCTGCACCTTTATCTCCATTACCAACACTAGGGAACCATGATAAAGATTTAGGCCATACGTGTTCTCTATTCCAACTATTTCCGCCATCCCAAGTACCACTATACTTGATTCTTGAATATAAGCATAATACTTTAGATTCATCGTCTTCAGCACCATCTGTATCATCTAACATATATCTTAGATCACCATATGTTACTTCTTTAGTATGAGTATTTGTAATTAATTTACGAAGTTCTAAAAGTAATGCAGTATCATCAAGTTCAAGATTTGCAGAATCATAATATGTACCAACATATTCTACTCCACCATGATCTGGAACATAATCTGGATCTTTTTCACCACATGTACAAACACCATTAATAAATACATGAGTATGTTCTACATAGTTAGGATCTTTTTCTCCACATTCACAGTAACCATCAACATAAACGTGTTCGTGTTTAACACCTTCAACGATTACTTCAAATTCTTTTTCGATAGTTTCATTAAAATAAGCTAAAGTTGCTGTTAAATGAACTACGACATTATTTTCAGAAGTGTTATTTACAACAGCAGTATTTTTATTAATAAGAAGTTCTTCTCGATTACTTTCCCAAGTAATACTAATTCCTTCAACATATGTTGTTAATGTAAAGTTTTCAGAAACTTGTTCAGGAACGCTTAACTTTCCAAGAACATCATTTAACTTTTCAACAATATCATCTTTACTTGGTTCATTAACTGTGATTACAAATTCACATGTTTTACCCTTATGAGAAAAAGTAAGTGTATGTGTCCCAACAACTGATAGTTTTGATACATCTTCTAGTGTCAACATATCATATGAAAAATCAACAAGTTTAAATCCACCATCACCATATACTTCTTTTAATTTCCATGTACGAATATTAAATTCACCGATTACTACTTCGCTTTGGAATGTTTGTTCATCAATTTCTAATCCAACTACTTTATTAGAATTATCTCCACCTGTAGTACATCCTACAAGTAACATAAATAAGAAAACAAAACAAAGCATTGATATATATTTCTTAATTTGCATAAAATCACCTCATTAACTATTATACCATATATAATCACTTTTAGCAAATGTTATAAGATAAGAAAAAAAAGAGTTAGGAAAATTCCTAACTCTTAATTTATTTAACTAGAAATTGTCACACTTTCAATCCAAATTATACCATTCGTTGTTGATGTATTAGCCAAATCAAATTCAACTTTATATGTATAACCGTTAGACCATGTATCACCTGATGTTGGAGTAAATACAAATGATTCAGCTGAAGATGTAATAGTACCTCCAGCAACATAATCAACTTGATTACCTTCTGAATCATATACATAAAGACCCCATGAATTTACTTTCATACCGCTCTTAGGTAATGAACCTGCAACTAATTTAATAGTAACAGTTGAAACTTCAAAATCAACAGCATTCGTTGTAGATATGTATACTGGATTAGCTTTTGCTAAATTTGAACTCTTGCCACCCATCTTAACATAACCCCATTTTCCACTATTATTTGCACCACCATAGATAGTAAATGAATCATATTTCCAACTATCTGTATAAGCACTGTGGCTAGCTGCCATTGATGCAAAATCAGCAATTAACGTTTGTGTTGTAGGAACATAATTTGGATCTTTTGTTCCACATTTACTACATGAGCCATTTACGAAATCATGTTCATGTGGAGTAACACTTAATACAATTGCATTTAATTGAGGAGTTCCTTGATAATTAGTTTTAACAACTAATAATTGCACCACATCTCCAGATAAAATTGCTTTTGTTGTAGAATTTGTACCATAATCTATAGGATTAGTATATTCATAAACATTTAATAATCCATTCCATGTTAAGGCAGTCGTTGTTGCTGTCGCACCATATACATATATTGAATTACTATTTTCATCTTCTAGATAGAAATTACCATAAGTAGTATTCATAATTGAACTTACAGTTCCAGTAATATAGTATGCTGCTTTGTAATCTTCTACTAAAGCTTTTAATTGAGGAATTGTTGCATCTGTAATTTCGGGTTCCGGAGTTTCATCTGCTGATGGAATAGTTACAGAATATGTCTTTTTATATTCATTTCCATTTATTGTACATGTTGCAGTAAACTCAACAACAGCATCGTTTGAACCAGCACTTGGTAATGTTACAATAACATTATTTCCATTTAATTCAGCATAGCTTGTTTCACCTATTGACCAAGTTACTCCATCAATAGAAGGTAATGTAAAGTTTTCAGCATAAATTTCTTCTAATTCAATTTGTTCAAACAATTGATTAGCTTGAGCTTGATCAATATCAGTTTGACTCATAAATGATGCATTAATACTATCAATGTATACTCTGCTTGTTGAGCCTGGTTTAGTTGCTGGTAATGTTAATTGGAATTTAATTCTAACATTTTGAGCAATATTTGGATCAATTGTATATGTATAAGTAGTAGCAGTTGTTGTTAATTCAAACAATTGTCCACCAATCCAAGTTTTACCTTCATCTATAGAATAATAAACAGTAACATTTAATTTATTTGTGTTAGCTGCTTTAAATGTAATTGTATTTACACCATAAATTGTAAAATTTGTATATATATATCCTAAATTTGATGGATCACTAGAATACCAACGCATTTGCATTGATTGACTTCCAACTAATGCACTTGTAGTAGATGCAGTTCCATAATAAGTTTTCCATTGTTTTCCAGAAGGACCAAATGCAATTTCAGAAGTGTTATTATAACTTGTAGTGGCTTTGAAACTTTCTGCAGATTCAAATTCTGATGAATAGCCGTTTTCATAATAAATTGCATTTACTACTGTATTTTCACCATATAAACTATAGTCTTCCCATAATCCTGTATATCCTGTTTTGCTAGGAACAGTTGGTTCTGCAATTGTATTATTTTCAATTGTGTAATTAATGCTTTCAACTATTTCTCCATCAGCTTTAAATGTAATTACATAATTAATAATTGTGTAAACTGCATTAACAGTAATATTACCATTTACTACACTGTATGATTCCCATGCAGCTGTGTAACCAGTTTTTGCAGGAACTGTAGGTTCAGCAATTGCTGTATTTTCTACAGTGTAAGGAAGTTTAGCAACTTCAGTACCTTCTGCAACAAATGTTACATAGTAAGTAACTGGTGTATAAACTACTTGAACTTCTTTATTTCCGCCATCTAATACATATGCTGCCCATGCACTTGTGTAGTGTGTTTTAGTAGGAAGAGCAGGTTCAGTAATATTAGTATCAACAATTGTATATGTGTCAGATCCAATTACAGAGTCACCATCTTTAAATGTTACTGTGTAAGTAACTGGTGTATAAACTGCTTCTACTTCAACATTACCACTTGTTAATGTGTATGATTCCCAAACACCAGTGTAATGTGCTTTTGTAGGAACTGTTGGTTCTTCAATTGTTGTGTTATCTACTGTATATGTTTTAACAATGTCTTCTGCAACTTCAGATTTGAAAGTTACTGTGTATTCCACTGGAGTCCATTTAGCATATAATTTTACATTACCAGTTGTAGCATTATCAATAACAGTTAATTTTTCTCCTGTAAATTCAGGATTAGTATACCATCCAGCAAAAGTGTAATGTTCTTTTGATGGAACAGGTAAAATATATTCCACTCCTTCTTGATATTTATATTGAGGAGCTTTAGTAATTACAACTTCATTCTTATTATAGATAGAAGCTTTAATATCACATGTTGATGTAGATGCTCCAGGAACATTCGATAATACAACGTAATCGCCAATATAAGATGAACTATTTTTCAAAATATTATCTAACATTGTTTTTGTTGCTGTATCTGTACATCCAGAGTGCCACATAATAACTAAATCATAATCTTTAGTTATATTTGCAGATCCAGAAACAATTTGAACTATTGTATAAACATTACTAAATTCTGTTTCTTTTAGAGTAATATAACCCCAATATTTTGCAGGAACTTTATTATGTAAAGCAACTTCAGCTCCTGTTGATGATTGATATGTTAAGTAATCAGTTATTGTAATATTGTCTTTTAAAGTAGCATCAGAATAATCAATTCCATTAACTGGTTGTGTTCCACCATTAACTTCATATTGAATTTCATATTCATTTACTTTCCACATTGCTACAAGAACTTTATTTCCTGTGCTTCCTTTTGCAATTTCAGTTACTTTATTTCCTTCAATATACCAACCTAAGAATGAATATCCTTTTTTAGTTAATATTGGTAGATTAATAACATCATTAACAGTATAGATATCAGATAAAGATACTGGTAATTCCATTTCATAATTTGCTTCAGTAGCATCTACAGTTGTAAATCTACTAGCTAAACCACCATATTGACTTTGATAATTACTTACCCAAATAGAATTATTTATTTGTAAGAAATAAATCATCACATTTTGAAGTGCATAACCGCTATATGCAGTACCAGCAATTAAATCATCAATATATTTTGTATCTTGACTTTGAGCTATTGCTAAATCTCTAATTTCATCCCAAATCCATAACCATTTTGCTCTCATTTCAGAATCTTTCCAAAAATCAGTTCTGTTTGTTTTCCAATAAGAGGCAACTGATTCATAACTTGCATTATAGAAATTATTCATATCTTTTAAGAATTCTTGTGCAATAGTTTCTCTATCAGTACATGTATATTGAGGAAGCAAACCACCATCTAATTCCCAACTTAAAGCATATTCTTCAATTTTCCACATTGCAAGTAAATTCTTATCACCAGTACTTCCTTTTGAAATTTCTGTTACTTTATTACCTTCAACATACCAACCTAAGAATTCATATCCAAGTCTTGTTGGAGTTGGAAGACTGATAGCATCGTTAACAGTATACTTATCAGGTAAAATAATTTGTAATTCCATTTCATAAGTAGCTTCAGTAGCATCTACAGTTGTAAATCTACTAGCTAAGCCACCATATTGACTTTGATAATCACTTACCCAAGTAGAATTATTTATTTGTAACAAATAAATCATCACATTTTGTAGTGCATAACCACTATATGCATCACCAGCAATTAAATCATCAATATATTTTGTATCTTGACCTTGAGCTTTTGCTAAATCTTTAATTTCGTACCAAATCCATATCCATTTTGCTCTCATTTCAGAATCTTTCCAGAATTCAGTTCTGTTTGTTTCCCAATATGAAGCAACTGATACATAACTTGCGTTATAGAAATTATTCATATCTTTTAAGAATTCGTTTGCAATTACTTCTCTATCTGTACATGTATAAGTTGATAAATTACCACCAGATAAATCCCAATTAATTTCATAAGAAATAATTGTGTAAACTGCATTAACAGTAATATTACCATTTACAACACTGTATGATTCCCATGCAGCTGTATAACCAGTTTTTGCAGGAACTGCAGGTTCAACAATTGCTGTGTTTTCTACAGTGTAAGGAAGTTTAGCAACTTCAGTACCTTCTGCAACAAATGTTACATAGTAAGTAACTGGTGTATAAACTACTTGAACTTCTTTATTTCCGCCATCTAATACATATGCTGCCCATGAACTTGTGTAGTGTGCTTTAGTAGGAAGAGCAGGTTCAGTAATAATAGTATCAACAACTGTATATGTGTCAGATCCAATTAAAGAGTCACCATCTTTAAATGTTACTGTGTAAGTAACAGGTGTGTAAATAGCTTCTACTTCAACGTTTCCACTTGTTAATGTGTATGTTTCCCAAACACCAGTGTAATGTGCTTTTGCAGGAACTGCAGGGTTAACAACAGCTTTGTTTTCTACAGTGTATGGAAGTTTAGCAACTTCAGTACCTTCTGCAACAAATGTTACATAGTAAGTAACTGGAGTATAAACTGCTTCTACTTCAACGTTTCCACTTGTTAATGTGTATGATTCCCAAACACCAGTGTAATGTGCTTTTGTAGGAACTGCAGGGTTAACAACTGCTTTGTTTTCTACAGTATATGGAAGTTTAGCAACTTCAGTACCTTCTGCAACAAATGTTACATAGTAAGTAACTGGTGTATAAACTGCTTCTACTTCAACATTTCCACTTGTTAATGTGTATGATTCCCAAACACCTGTGTAATGTGCTTTTGTAGGAACTGCAGGGTTAACAACTGTTTTGTTTTCTACAGTGTATGGAAGTTTAGCAACTTCAGTACCTTCTGCAACAAATGTTACATAGTAAGTAACTGGAGTATAAACTGCTTCTACTTCAACATTTCCACCTACAAGTACATAAGATTCCCATGCACCTGTATAATGTTCTTTTGTAGGAACTGAAGGTTCATTAATAGTTGGGTTAACTACTGTATAGTTTTCAGTATCAACAGTTACACCTTCAGCTTTGAATGTTACTGTGTATGTTACTGGAGTATAAACAGCTTTAACTGTAATGTTACCAGTTGTTAATTCGTATTCTTCCCATGCACCTGTGAAATGTTCAATAGATGGAACAGCAGGTTCTGTGATATTTTTGTTTTCAACTGTATAAGTAACTTTACCAACTAATTCATTTGTAACGAATGTTACAGTGTATTCTACAACTTGCCATTTAGCACTTAATTCGATATCGTGAGCTGGCATATTAGTGAAGCTATAAGATTCACCATTTAATTCCCAACCAGCGAATGTATAACCTAATTTATTTGGAGATGATGGTGCAGCTACCATTTGTTCATATTTGTATGAAACTGCTTGGATTGCTGATCCGCCGTTTGTTTCAAATGAAACTTTATAACTATTTCTAGAATAGTATAATTTTAATACTAGAGTTCCATTGTAATTAACGATACCTTTTAATACATTATTTTCATTTGTTTCATCTTTACTAAATCCAGTGTAAGATTTCCATAAAGCTTCAACTTCTGAATCTGTTGAACCAAACAATTCTTCAACTTCTTGACGAACAAATGTTCCATTTAAGTTTTCTAAATAGTGTTCAACTTTATAAGTAATATTATTCTTAGCTTCAAAAGCTGCATAAATAAATTGAACTTCATCTGTTACAGTTAATGGGAATGAAACGGCATTACCTTTAGCATCAACCCAACCAACAAAATCATAACCAGGTTTTGTAGGATTTTGAAGTGGAGCTTGAACGGATGCACCTTCATCATCTTTAACTTCATAGAATACTTCTAATCCATTCATAAAGCGGATACCACTGAATTGCCATTTTGCATATAAAACGATATCTTCAGCAGGCATTGAAACTTCAACAAATTCTTCTTTAAATTCTGGATCTAAGAACCATCCAACAAATACATATTCCGTTTGAGCATCAATGATTTCTTGTAAATCACTTGGAACAAATTCTCCAAGACGTTCATGATATTCATATTCTTTTGTAGTTGTTGTTCCATCAGGTAAATTAATATTCGCATTAAAAGTAATAGTATATTTTACTTTTTGATAGAATGCATATAAATCTACATCTGATTCTGGCATTACATCAAAGTCAACAGGTACATATTCTTCTTTAGAAGTTGACCAACCCATGAACTCTTGTCCAATAGGTGCTTTAGTTGATTCTACTTGAGGAAGTGCTTTACCACTTTCAAGAGATTCTTGATGTACTTTTAATCCATTTTCATAATAAGTAATTAAATAACTAGATACTTCCACATCAGGATTAGTTCCTGGTTCCTCGATTTGAGGTCCACTTGGGAAGCTTTCATGACTAAACATGCTACAAGATGTTAACATGAATAAGCCAAGAATAAAAAAGACAACTAGTTTAATTCTTTTCATATTTTCCTCCAATTTAGTATAAAAAGGTATACCTTTTTTACATCTCTTTACTTTCTTATTATACTATTTATTGATATTTTTTACAACTAATAGTGTAAAAAAGCAGTAGATAATTGTAAATATATAAAACTATACCTTTATATTTGTAGAAAAAAGGCCCATTTACTGGGCCTTTTTCTAACCTTGATTACGACAAATTGTAGGTTCGTTTACATGAACTTCACTACAAGTAAATTTAGGAATAAACTCATTTTCAACAACATGATGATGTACTACTTCAGTATGATATGTATGAATGTATGGTTGTTTAGTAACATGGTATTGATCAATTACTTGTTTAGAACAAGTCATGATTGGTGGACATTCTTTATAAACAGTTGGACATTCAGGTTTACAACATTGTTTGTTGTTTTCGTTATTCATGAAATTTGGAAAGCCAAATTGATTATTCATTCTTTCACCTCCCATATTAATTTATTCTCTTAATTATAATTTGTTTGTGTTTATACCAAATTATGCGATTTTTTGATAATAAATATATATATAATTTAACTGGAGGTATATATATGAATTTAACACCATATGTTATTGAAAAGACATCTCGTGGAGAAAGAAGCTATGATATTTATTCAAGACTATTAGTTGACCGAATAATATTAATATTTGGTGAAATTAATGATTTAACATCAGCAAGTGTAATAGCACAATTATTATATTTAGAAAGCACATCTAAAGATCCAATTTATATTTACATTAACTCACCAGGTGGATCAGTTACTGCAGGCCTTGCTATATACGATGTTATCAACTATATTAAATGTGAAGTCATTACTATAGGTATGGGTCTTTGTGCTAGTCTTGGTGCATTTTTACTCGCAACTGGCGATAAACGGTATTGTCTTGAAAACACTAAAATTATGATTCATCAACCACTTGGTAAAAGTGAAGGTCAAGCAAGTGATATGATGATAGTCGCAGAAGAAATTATTAAAACGAAAAAAAGGCTAAATGAAATATTAGCCTTTAAAACAAAACAAGATATTAAAAAGATTGAAAAAGATTCTGAACGTGATTTTTATATGACCGCAACTGAGGCTTTAGAATATGGCATTATTGATCAAATTGAGAAAAGTCCCAAGAAGGAATAGAGTTAATCTCTATTCTTTCTTTTGTTATTGGATGAACAAATTCTAAATATGAGCTATGTAAATATAGATATTCAAAAGCATCATCACCATATAACTTATCACCAACAATTGGATGATTTAATGATGAAAAGTGAACTCTTAGTTGATGAGTTTTACCAGTAATTAATTTTGCGAAAAGCAAAGTATAATCTTTATATTCTTTAACTACTTCATATTTTGTAATTGCATTATTCTTATTAGTTGTTGTTCTTTTAATAATACTACCATCTAGTTTATCAATACCAGTTTTAATTTCACCACTACCTTTTATATTACCATGAACTACTAATTGATATTTTTTAGTTAAGATTGCACTTTTCATAACATCAGCAATATATATATTTTTCGCAACAACTACTATTCCTGATGTTGCCATATCTAACCTATTAACAAAATGAATCCCTGATGAAATTCCTTTTTGTAAATAATAACTACGAACGAAGTTTGCAAGCGATTGTTTATAATGATTTCTTGTAGGTATACTTGCGATATCTCTTTCTTTGTTAATGATTAATAAATACTCATCTTCATATAAAATATCAAATGGTTTATTAGTTGGCACAATATGTGAATAATCTAATCACGGAACAACTACTTCTAGTAAATCACCTGGTTTTAAAACATAATAATTTTTAACTATTTGGTTATTTACAACAAAACTATTCGGGTTTTGACTTAATATTTTAAATAATCTTGCTGTAATATGATTATTTAAGAAATCGTTAATTGTTATTTCATTTTCTACTTGAAATTTTAGTATCATGATATCACCAAACATATTATAACACTTTTTAACAATTTTTGGTTTTTTTATACATATACTTGATTTTTAAAATAATTCGTGTATAATACAAGTAGTTAAAAACGGAGGCACTTATGGCAAAAGAATTAGAAGTTTCATATCGCACTTTATTATCAAAAGGTGAATACGCAAGACTTGCGGAAATGTTTAAAGATAAACCTTCTAACCTACAAACAAATTATTATTTTGATACATCTCGTTTTACTTTAAAAGCTGCTGAAGTAGTATTACGTGTTAGACAACGTGATCATTATGAAGTATCTCTAAGAAGAAAAAAAGGATATAATCAATTTGAAATTAATAATCCTATTAGTGAAGAAGAATTTAATAAATTTGTATCAGAAGGTGTTATCCCATCATTAGAAATCCAAGCAGAAATCGGCGAATTAATCAAAGGTCAAAAAATTCTAAATTATATGAGTTTATCAACTTTTAGAATTTTCTTCCCACATAAACATGGTGTTCTTGCTATTGACAAATGTGAATACCTTGGTGAAACTGATTATGAACTAGAGTTTCAAGCCTCAACTAGAGATCTTGGTAAGAAAGATTTTGTTGAAACTGTTAAAGAGCTTGGAATCATTTATAAAAAAGGTGAAACTAAAATTAAAAGAGCTTATAACGCTTTAAAGCGTCAATAAGCTCTTTTTTTATTCATCATCTAATGATTGGTTATCAAAACCACTAAAACATTCACGATTTCTTAGTTCTTTTGGTAAGAAGATTGTAATATCTTCATTGTTGTAACCAACTTGTAATTCATTTTCGTTAATGATAATTGGTCTTTTTAAAACACTTGGATTATCAATAATGAAATTAACTAATTCTTGAATAGACATATTATCTGGTTCTAAATGTTTTTCTTTAAACACTTTTGAACGTGTTGAAATAATATCTTCAAATCCATTTTCACTATTAGCAAGCATTTTGAAAATATCTTCTTTACTAAGTTTAATACTAAAAATGTTTTTTTCAGAATATGGGATCTTATATTGATCAAACCACTTCTTGGCCTTTCTACATGATGCGCAACTTGGTGTTGTGTATATTTGTATCACGAAATTCGCCTCCAATACTTTATATATCTCTTACTTTTCTATTTTATCATATTTTTCAACAAATAGCAAGAGTTTTTTGGAAATTTGTCAAAACTTTATTTATGTTGTTAGATTTTCTATGTTATATTTTTGACTAGTTTTCAATGAAATGGTATAATAATTATATATAT
>X430_Giraffe__coassemble_174_pt1 | contig 14776 bp, 30 predicted proteins | sample X430_Giraffe__metabat2_low_PE_013 | metagenome-assembled genome bin X430_Giraffe
GTTTAAAAGTAAATAGCATAATAAAAAGTCTAGACTTTATGTCTAGACTTAATTTTTTATTTATTCTACGAATTCAATAATCGCCATTGAAGCGGCATCTCCACGACGTGGTTCTAATTTTAACACGCGTGTATATCCACCATTACGGTCTTGATATTTAGGAGCGATTTCAGAGAATAACTTTTGAATAGCAAATTGACCATCTTCAGCTTTTTCAAAACGAACAAATCTAGCAGCTTGGCGACGTGCAGCAAGTGTGCCTTTTTTACCAAGAGTTACCATTTTGTCAGCAATTGATCTTAAATCTTTTGCTTTTGCTTCAGTTGTTTCAATTCGACCATTGATAATTAAATCAGTTACTAGGTCGCGGAACATAGCTTTTCTTTGAGAAGCTTTACGACCAAATGTGCGATAGCCCATTGACATATTAATAATCTCCTTTATCTTTTTTAGTTTTCTTCATCGAAGAATTCATCTTCGTCATCGTCATCAAAACTTAAACCTTCAGAATTTTTTAAATTTAATCCGATTTCATTTAATTTTTGAACAACTTCTTTTAATGACTTACGTCCAAGATTACGAACCTTCATCATTTCTTCTTCTGTTCTTTGTGTTAATTCACCAACAGTATTGATGTTTGCACGTTTTAAACAGTTGTAAGAACGAACTGATAAATCTAAGTCTTCAATCTTTTGATCAAGTTTCTTATTAGAAGGTTTTTCTTCTGTTTGAATCATGAATTCTTTTTCTTTAATATATTCATTTAATCCAACTATTACTGCGAAATGTTCTCTTAAAAATTCAGCAGCAAGTGAAATTGCATCTGTTGGAACAATACTTCCATTTGTCCAAACTTCAAGTGTTAATAAATCACAATTGAAGTTATCTTCGTGACGAGTTTTTTGAACTTCATAACGACATTTTGTAACAGGTGTAAAGATTGAATCAATTGGAATTAAACCGATAATTCTATTGTTTCCTTCTTTTGCAAAAACTTTATTTTCATCTGCATTAACATATCCAACACCTTTTCTGATTCTAACAGTCATAGTAACTTTTGCACCTGGTGCTAAAGTTGCAATGTGTTGATCAGGATTAACTACTGTAACTTGTGGCATATAAGGTGCATCTGTTACAGGTAATACTTGTTGGAAACTTAAATTAATATCTCCAGCTGTAATAGTGATTTCTTCATTATTTTCTAGAGGGTTTTCTTTAACAAATGTTGATTCATAGATGCGGCCATCAACACCATACTCTCCAAGTTTGTCTTTTTCAGCATCGATTGTGAAAACGACATTTTTTAAATTCAAAATGATTTCAGTAACATCCTCTCTAACACCGGGAACCGTGCTAAATTCATGTTCGACACCATTAATGGAAACTGCAACCGCAGCAGCACCAGGAAGTGATGATAATAACACTCTCCGTAATGAATTACCTAATGTTTGACCATAACCTCTTTCTAAAGGTTTAACATATAATTTACAATAGTTTGAATCAGTTATATATTCTTGATCAATTTCAAGATTAGGTGTAATAAAATCTAATTGTTTCATTTATTTTCCTCCTTTAAATGAACATTTATTAAATAATTAGATTATTAAATATTATCCACGAGGTCTCTTTGGTGGACGGCATCCGTTGTGTGGTACAGGTGTAACATCTTGAATTGATGTAATATCAAGTCCTGCAACTTGTAATGAACGGATAGCAGCTTCACGTCCTGGACCAGGTCCTTTAACAGTAACTTCAACTTTTTGCATTCCATTATCTAATGCAGCTTTAGCAGCAGCTTCAGATGCCATTTGAGCAGCGAATGGAGTTGATTTTTTGCTACCTTTGAATCCAACAGCACCAGCACTACTCCAAGAAACTACGTTTCCTTGAGGATCAGTGATAGTTACAATTGTATTATTAAATGTTGAATGAATATGTGCAACACCTAAAGGTATATTCTTTTTAACACGACGTTTACGAACAACTTTTTTAGCCATTATTTTACGCCTCCTTATTTCTTCTTGTTAGCTACAGTCTTAGCTGGGCCTTTACGAGTACGTGCATTTGTTCTAGTTCTTTGTCCTCTTACAGGTAATCCTTTACGATGACGTAAACCACGATAGCATCCAATTTCCATTAAACGTTTGATGTTTAATGCAACTTCTCTTCTCTTGTCACCTTCAACTTCGTACTTAGCAACTTCTTGACGAATTCTTGATAATTCATCTTCTGTTAAATCTTTAACACGCTTAGCAGGTTCAACACCAGCATCAGCTAAAATCTTTTGAGCAGTAGGTCTGCCAATACCATATATATAAGTTAGAGATATTTCAACGTGCTTATCACGAGGAATATCTACACCAGAAATACGTGCCATGTTTTGACTTCCTTCCTATTATCCTTGTCTTTGTTTGTGTTTTGGGTAAGCTGAGCAGATTACCATAACACGACCTTTTCTTTTAATTACTTTGCATTTATCGCAAATAGGTTTTACAGATGGTCTAACCTTCATTTTTAACCTCCATATATTTTAAATAAATTAATTTTTATATTACTTATGACGATAAGTAATTCTTCCACGTGTTATATCGTATGGTGATATTTCAACAGTAACTCTATCACCTGGTAAAATGCGTATCGTATGCATGCGGATTTTACCAGAAACGTGGGCAGTAATGATGTGTCCATTTTGTATTTTTACTTTAAATACTGTATTAGGTAACACTTCTTCAACTGTTCCTTCTACTTCAAAAACATCATCTTTAGACATCTAGTTTTTCTCCTTCATATTTTGTTAGAATTTCATAACCATCATCGGTTATAACAATTGTGTTTTCGTAATGAGCGCTTGGCAACTTATCTTGTGTTATTGTTGTCCACCCATCACTTAAAATTTTAACGCGATAAGTTCCTAAATTAATCATTGGTTCGATTGCAAGTGACATTCCTTTTTTTAGAATTGGGCCACGGCCTTCAAAACCATAATTTGGGATTGCGGGATCTTCATGCAAGTTTCTACCAATACCATGCCCTGTGAAGTCTCTAACAACTCCATAACCATGAGCTTCAGCATAAGTTCCAATTGCATGGGAAATATCAGATAATCTATTGTTTGGTCTTGCAAATTTCAATCCTTCGTAAAATGCTTCTTCTGTAACTTTTACTAAATCTTTAATCTCGTCTTTTACTTGACCTACAAGATGTGTTCTTGCGGCATCACCATGATAACCATGGTATATTGCACCAATATCAATAGAAATAATATCACCATTTTTTAATATTGTTTTTTTGTTAGGTATTCCATGAACAACCACTTCATTGATTGAAGCGCAAATTGTTGCAGGATAGCCATTATAATTCAAGAATGATGGAGTAGCTCCTTGAGAAATAATTGCATCATACGCGATTTTATCTAGTTCTAAAGTAGAGACTCCGGGTCTAATTGCTTTAGCAACCATTTCATGAGCATATGCTGTAATTCTTCCGGCTTCCTTCATTAGTTTAATTTCACGATCACTTTTAATTGTAATCATTAAAATTCCTCCATAGCATCAATAATTCTCTTTGTTGCAACAGAGATTTCACCTGAACCATCAACATTTAACAATAATTCTTGTTTTTTATAATAATCAATAAGTGGTTTTGTTTGATTATTATAGACTTCTAATCGACTTACAACTGTTTCTTCATTATCATCATCTCTTTGGAATAATGGAGCACCACATATATCACAAACACCCTCTTGTTTTGGTTTAATTGTGATTAAGTTATACCCTTTTCCACATGAAGAACACATACGTCGATTAACAATTCTTGATACGATAATGTCTTCGTCAATTAATAAATTAACAACTACATCTAATTTAATATTTAGTTCTTTTAAAATCTTATCAAATTCAATTGCTTGTTGAAGAGTTCTTGGATAACCATCTAGTAAGAAACCATTCTTACAATCAGGTTGTTGAATTCTTTCTTTAACAATTTGATTTGTAATATCATCTGGAGCTAATTGACCTTTGTCAATAAAGCTTTTTGCGATCAAACCCATTGGAGTTTGTTCTTTCATAGCTTTTCTAAATATTTGTCCTGTTGAGATATGGGGAATGCCGAAGTGTGTTTTAATACCTTCAGCATATGTCCCCTTACCTGAACCTGGAGCGCCCATTATTAAGCAACGCATTTAATTCACCTTTTATAGGAATCCGTGATATTCTTGAGATTCCGATTCTTGTTTAATTTGTTTTGCTGTTTCAATCGCAACACCAACAACGATCATGATACTTGTTCCACCAATACTTACACTAGCTGGTAAGCCAAATGCCCAAGTAAAGATAATTGGAAGTGCAGCTAAGATTGCTAAATATGTAGCACCTAATAAAGTTACTTTAAATAATACTCTAGATATAAAGTCAGCTGTTTCTTCGCCTGGTTTACATGTAGGAATATAAGCGTTTTGTTTCTTTAAATTTTCTGCCATTTTATCTGGATCGATTTGTAGGAATGAATAGAAGAAACTAAATACAAAGATTAATAAAATGTAGATTACAAATCCAATTGGTTGGTTTGTACTGAAGATGATTGTCCACCAATCTGTTCCAGATACAGTAGCACCATTTCTTACAAAGTTTAAAATTGTAAGTGGAATACTTAAAATTGTAGATGCAAAAATTACAGGAATAACTGATGCAGAATTAAGTTTAATTGGAATTGATGAATCTTGTCTACCAGATAATTTAGCATAACCAGGACGGTTTGCATATTGAACTGGAATTTTTCTTTGAATTCCTTCGAACCATACTACAGCTACGATAATTAATACAAACATAATAGCTACAATTATGAATTGAATAATATCCCATGCAGTTCTTTCTTCGATTGCAATAAATGTTGACCATAATTCAGTAAACATGCTTGGGAATGCAGATACGATACCAGCAACGATTAACATTGATCCACCGTTACCAATACCATGCATTGTAATTTGGTCAGCTAACCACATTACGAATGCTGTACCAGCAGTCATTACTAAAGCCATGTATAAATATGAGAAAGCATTTAAATCAGTAACATCAAAGTACATTGAACCTGTTGGAGAATTTGCTAAACCAACGATAATTGTAACTGATTGTACGAAGGCAAGTAATAATGCAATATATCTTGTCCATTGGTTAAGTTTTGCACGACCAGCTTCACCTTCTTCAGCCCATTCTTTAAACGCAGGAATAATATCCATTTGTAATAATTGCACAACGATTGATGATGTGATGTATGGGCTAATACCTAAAGCTAAAATAGAGAATTGTGATAAAGCGTTACCTGTAAAGATATCTAAGAAACCAAATAAGTTACCATTGATTTCACCTTTATCAACATCAAATAGAGGAATAGTTATTTTTGTTCCGAAACGCCAAACTAATAATGCAAATGCTGTGAATGCAATCATTAGTATTAGTTTTTTGTTTTTAGATAACCATTTAGCCATAAATTAAAGTACCTCGATACTTCCACCAGCAGCACTGATTTTTTCTTTTGCTGTTTCAGAGAATTTTTTAGCTTTTACTGTTAAAGCAACTTTTAATTCTCCGTGACCTAATACTTTAACTCCTTCGTATTCTTTTTTAACTAATCCTTTTTGTTTTAAAGCTTGTAGATCAACAACTGATCCAGCTTCGAATGTATTTAAATCACTAACATTAACTACTGCGTATTCTAAACGATTGATGTTTGTAAATCCGCGTTTTGGTAAACGTTTAAATAAAGGAGTTTGACCACCTTCAAATCCTGGACGAACACCGCCACCAGAACGAGCATTTTGACCTTTATGACCACGAGTAGATGTTTTACCAAGTCCACTACCAGTACCGCGTCCTACGCGTTTTTTGTAATGTCTTGCACCTTCAACAGGTTTAAGTTCATTTAATTTCATGACGTCCTCCTATTCTTCAACACTAACTAAATGTGCAACTGTTTTGATCATTCCACGAATTGCTTCGTTATCTGGTTTTTCAACAGTTTTGTGCATTTTAGTTAAGCCTAAAGCTTTTAAAGTGTCTCTTTGATTTTGAGCATATGTGATAGGACTTTTAACAAGTGTAATTTTTAATGTTTTTGCCATTTCTAATTACCCCCTAATTTCTGAAACTTCTTTACCGCGAAGTTCAGCAATTTGTTCAGCTGTACGTAAATTCTTTAAACCTTCAAAAGTAGCTCTAATGATATTGATTGGAGTACTTGAACCTTGAGATTTAGAGAAGATATCTTGGATACCAGCAAGTTCTACAACATTACGAACAGGTCCCCCTGCAATAATTCCAGTCCCAGCTGGAGCAGGTTTTAAGAATACTTGACCAGCTCCTGCAACACCAGTGATTGAGTGAGGAATTGTTGTTTTAACGATTGGAACGTTGATAACGTTCTTTTTAGCATCTTCTACTGCCTTTTTAATAGCTTCTGGAACTTCTTGAGCTTTACCAGTTCCATAACCTACTCTACCTTTATGGTCACCAATAACTACTAAAGCGGCGAAACGGAATCTTCTACCACCTTTAACAACCTTAGTAACACGGTTAACGACAACGACGCGTTCTTCAAATTCTTTTTCTTCAGTTGGCATTAAATCTTTTTTCATGATTTACCTCCTAGAATTTTAACCCAGCTTCACGAGCAGCATCAGCTAAAGCTTTTACACGACCATGATATAAATATCCTCCACGGTCAAATACAACTTCAGTGATTCCTGCTTCTAAAGCACGAGTCGCGATAGTTTTTCCTACTAATGTAGCTGCTGCAACATTAGATCCATTGGCAAATTTGTTGCCATGTTCAATAGAAGAAGCAGAAACAAGAGTTACTTTGTTTACATCATCGATAATTTGAGCAGCAATATTTTTGTTTGAACGGTATACAGCTAAACGTGGACGTTCAGGTGTACCACTTAAATTTGCTCTTAAACGTAAGTGACGTTTTTGACGAGCAGCATCTTTAGACTTTTTAGTAATCATATTCTCTTATTTTACTCCTTTCTACTTAGCTTTCTTACCTTCTTTACGACGGATATATTCACCACGATAATGAATACCTTTACCTTTATATGGTTCAGGTTTTCTAATGATTCTTACATCAGCCGCAAATTGACCAACTAATTGTTTGTCACAACCAGCAACATGAATTTCAGTTGGGTTTGGAACTGTAACAGTTAAACCTGCAGGAATTTCCATTTCACAAGGGTGAGAATAACCAGCATTAACAACCAATTTTTTCCCTTGTAATTGAGCTCTGTAACCAGTACCTTCAATTTCTAAAACTTTTTCATAACCTTGAGTTACACCTACTACCATGTTGTTAACAATAGCACGAGTTGTACCATGTAATGAACGATGTTCTTTAACATCTGATGGACGTGTAAATGTTACTTGATTATCTTTAACTTCTACTGTAATTGCTTGTGGTACTTCAAAAGATAATTGACCTTTTGGACCTTTAACAGTAATTACATTTTCTACTAATTCTAATGTAGCATCGTTTGGTAAAACGACTGGTTTGTTTCCTATACGTGACATACCTATCTTCCTCCTACCATACAAATGCTAAAACTTCGCCACCAAGATTTTTTTGACGTGCTTCGCGATCGCTCATAACGCCTCCTGATGTTGAAACGATAGCTACACCTAAACCATTTAATACTTTAGGTAATTCGTTTCTTTTAGCATAAACTTTTAAACCAGGTTTTGAGATTCTCTTTAAACCTTTAATTACTGATGTCTTGTTGACATATTTTAAAGTTATCGATATCATTCCTTGTTTTTCATCTTCAATTTTTACAAAATCGCTGATATATCCTTCTTCTTTTAAAACACGAAGAATATCTAATTTAATCTTAGAAGCTGGAACAGACACTGTTGGGTGTTTTCTTAAGTTCGCATTTCTAATTCTAGTAAGCATATCAGCAATTGGATCAGTCATAACCATATTTTAAGCCTCCTTCTTACCAGCTTGCTTTTTTAACGCCAGGGATTAATCCTTTGTATGCAAGTTCTCTAAAGCAAACACGACATAATTTGAATTTGCGATAAACTGCATGAGGTCTTCCACAACGTTCGCAGCGAGTATATTCACGCACTTGGAATTTATTTTTACGTGCGCATTTTACTTTCATTGATGTTTTAGCCATTATCTATGTCCTCCATTACTTTCTAAAAGGCATACCAAGTAAGCTTAATAAAGCTCGGCCTTCTTCATCAGTTTGTGCAGTAGTAACAATAACAATGTCCATACCACGGATTTTCATAACTTTATCATAATTAATTTCAGGGAAAATTAATTGTTCTTTAATACCTAAAGTGTAATTTCCTCTTCCATCAAATGAATTTGGATTTACACCTCTAAAGTCTCTTACACGTGGAAGTGAGATAGAAACTAATTTATCAAAGAATTCATACATTCTTTCTCCACGTAAAGTTACTTTAGCACCAATTGGCATACCTTCACGAAGTTTGAATACAGCGATAGATTTTTTAGCTTTAGTTACAAGTGGTTTTTGACCAGCGATGATACCTAAATCTTCAACAGCTGCATCTAATAATTTTGAATTACTAATTGAATCACCAATACCCATATTTAAAACGATCTTTTCGATCTTAGGTACTTGCATAATTGTAGTGTAGCCAAATTTGTCAGTAAGTTGTTTTACAACGTTTTCTTTATAATTTTGTAATACGCGATTCATTCCTTACCTCCTACTTATCTAATCTAGTACCAGATAAAACTGCTACACGATATTTAATTTTTTTGCCGTTAGCACCTTTAACAAAGTTACCTTCAGCGTCTTTTTCATATTCATAACGAATTCTTGTTGGTTGTTTTTTAACAGGGTCAAGATAAGCAACATTTGAAACATGGATTGGTGCTTCTTTCTTTTCAATTCCACCTTCTGGACGAGCTTGAGATGGACGATAGTGTTTAGTAGCAATATTAATACCTTTAACTACAACACGACTTGTAGCAGGATATACTGCTAATACTTCACCAGTTTTATAAACACCATTCACTGGTTTATCTTTACCTGCAATAACAGCAACAACATCACCTTTTTTAATTTTCATGTTTGCCTCCTATAGAACCTCAGGTGCTAAAGAAACAATTTTTGTATAGTCTTTATCACGAAGTTCTCTCGCAACAGGCCCGAAAATACGAGTTCCTCTTGGAGATTTGTCTTCTTTAATAATAACTGCAGCGTTATCATCAAATTTGATATAAGAACCATCTGCTCTTCTTACACCGTGTTTTGTTCTTACGATGACTGCTTTGACAACGTCACCTTTTTTAACTTGACCGCCAGTAGTAGCTGATTTAACTGTTGCAATAACAACATCACCAACACCAGCATAAAAGTGTCTTGCACCACCTAAAACTTTTATAATCAGTAGTTGTTTTGCACCTGAATTATCTGCAACATTTACTCTAGTTTCTTGTTGAACCATGATTTACCTCCTGATTATATGATTACTGCTGATTGAACGATTTTTACTAAACGATAACGTTTAGTTTTAGAAAGTGGACGAGTTTCCATAATTTCTACGATATCGCCAACTTTAGCTAAATTTTGTTCATCATGAGCAGTAAATTTCTTTGAGTATTTAATTCTTTTACTATATAGAGGGTGTCTGCGATGAGTTTCAACTTTAACAGTAATAGTTTTATCATTAACAGCTGAAACAACAGTACCAACGTATACTTTACGACTATTTCTTTCCATCACTAACCTCCTAATTATTTGCATTAGCGCGTTCAGTTAATACTGTATAAGCGCGTGCAATTTCTTTCTTAACTTTCTTTAATTGAGCAGTTTTTTCTAACTTACCAACAGCGGCTTGGAAACGTAAATTATGTAACTCTTTTTTAAGTTCAATGATTTTTGCTTCAATGTCCGCGTTTTCTAAAGCTCTAATTTGATTAACTTGTGTTACTTTTTTAACCACTTTTTTACTTTTCTTAGCAGCCATCTTACTCACCACTTTCTCTTACAACAAATTTTGTTTTAACTGGTAGTTTATGAGATGCAAGTCTGAATGCTTCACGAGCGATTTCTTCAGATACACCAGCGATTTCAAACATTACAGTTCCATCTTTAACTACAGCTACATAACCATCTGGAGCCCCTTTACCAGAACCCATACGTACTTCTAATGGTTTCTTAGTTCTTACTAAATGTGGGAAAATTTTAATCCATACTTTCCCGTCACGTTTCATATAACGTGTCATAGCAATACGGGCAGCTTCAATTTGACGGTCAGTTACCCAAGCACCTTCTAATGCTTGAAGACCATATTCACCAAATGTTACAGTTTTACCACCTTTGGCTTTTCCTTCATAACTAATACGATGAGGACGACGATACTTAGTTCTTTTTGGCATTAACATAATTATTTGTCCTCCTTCTTATTATTATTTTGTTTTGCTGTTAAAATTTCACCTTTATTGATCCAAACTTTAACACCGATTTTACCATAAGTTGTATTAGCCTCAGCTGTTGCGTAATCAATGTTAGCACGGAATGTATGTAGTGGAACACTACCTTCAATGTAACCTTCACTACGTGCAATTTCAGCTCCACCTAAACGACCTGATAATTGAGTTTTAATACCTTTAGCGCCTGCTTTAAGAGCTCTTTGAATAGCACTCTTTTGAACACGACGGAAAGATGCACGATTTTCTAGATCTTCAGCCATTTTTCTTGCTACTAAAACAGCATCTAGATCTGGAGTTTTAATTTCAACTACTGTTAAGAATACATTCTTACCAGTCATTTTTTCTAATGCTTTAACAGCTTCATTTTTCTTAGCGCTATCACGACCGATAACTGCACCAACTCTTGCAGAGTGAACAGATACGATTACACGTTTACCAGTTCTTTTGATTTCGATTTGAGAAACATAAGCTGTTTTATAGAATGCGAATAAGAATTCGCGAATCTTTAAATCTTCATGTAATAAATCAGCAACCTTGGCTTTAGGAGCATACCATTTTGCATCCCAACCACGGATAATGCCAACTCTTAATCCTATTGGACTTACCTTTTGACCCATAATAGTTCCTCCTAATTATTCTTTCTCAGCCAATACCACTGTTACATGGCATGTTCTTTTTAAGATTCTATCACCGCTACCTTTAGCACGTGGACGCATTCTCTTTAAGATTTGTCCTGGGTTAGCGTAGATTTCTTTAATATATAAATTATCTGCTTCTAATTTGTTGTTGTTAACAGCATTAGCGATAGCAGAGTTTAGAACTTTGCTAATTGGTTCTTTAACTGTTGATTCAACATTGTTAAGGATTGCAATAGCTTGTCCTACTTTTTTACCTCTAATTAAATCAATAACTAATTTTGCTTTACGAGGTGACATTCTAACTGATTTTGCAATTGCTCTAACTTCCATGATTGTCCCTCCTATTTACCAGCTTTTTTATCTTTACCATGACCGCGGTATGATCTAGTTGGAGCAAACTCACCAAATTTATGTCCAACCATATCTTCAGTTACATAGATTGGTAAATGTTCTTTACCATTATATACAGCAACTGTGTGTCCAACGAATTCAGGATAAATTGTTGATCTTCTTGACCAAGTTTGAATTACTTTCTTTTGATTTGCTTCATTTAATGCTTCAACTTTTTTCATTAAATGTTCATCAATAAAAGGTCCTTTTTTAAGTGAACGTGACATTCTTGAGTTCCTCCTTTTCTATCCATTACGACGACGCACGATAAGAGCGTTCGATTTTTTCTTAGTTTTTCTAGTTTTAAGACCTAAAGCAACTTTACCCCAAGGAGTCATAGGAGCTTTTCTACCAACTGGTTGACGGCCTTCACCACCACCGTGTGGGTGATCATTAGGGTTCATTACAGAACCACGTACTGTTGGACGCATACCCATATGACGAGTACGACCAGCTTTACCAACATTTACAAGTTCATGGTCTAAGTTACCAACAACACCAACTGTTGCACGGCAAACACCTAGAACTTTACGAACTTCACCACTAGCAAGTCTGATTAATACATATTTATCTTCACGACCTAAAATTTGTGCACCAGCACCTGCAGCTCTTGCAAGTTGTCCACCATGTTTAGGATTTAATTCGATGTTGTGAATCATTGTACCAACAGGAATGTTTTGAATTTCCATGCAGTTACCAACAACGATGTCTACTGCAGTTCCGGAAACGATTTCCATTCCAACTTTTAAATCTTTTGGAGCGATGATGTAACGTTTTTCACCATCTACATAATTGATTAATGCAATATTTGCACTTCTGTTTGGATCGTATTCGATTGTAGCTACTTTACCTTTAATACCGTCTTTATCACGTTTGAAATCGATTAAACGATATTTACGTTTTTCACCGCCGCCATGATGACGAACTGTAATACGACCTAAATTATTACGACCAGCATGTTTTTTAACACTTACTAATAAACTCTTTTCAGGAGTACTAGTAGTAATTTCTTCATAAGTTAATGCTGTCATATTACGACGACCATTAGTCGTAGGCTTATAAAATTTAATAGGCATACTTACTTGACCTCCTATACTTCAAATGACGAAATAGTTTGTCCAGGTGCAAGACGAACGATTGCTTTCTTGTACGCTGATTTAAACCCTTCGTATTTTGAAACTCTTTTTGCTTTGCGGTGAACATTAACTGTTCTTACAGCTACAACTTTTACTTCAAAGATTTCTTCGATAGCTTTTTTAATTTCTACTTTATTAGCTCTTGGATCTACTTCAAAAGTATATTGTAAATTCTTATCAATTAATGAGCTTGATTTTTCAGTGATGATAGGTTTTCTAATAATATCATAAGATGTTTTCATTATTTAAGTACCTCCTCATAATAAGCTACTGCGTCTTGTGTCATAACAACACAACTTGCATTCATCATTTGATAAACTGAAACATGACTAGCAGTTTCAACTAATACATTTGGAATATTACGTCCAGCTAATTCTACTAAATCGTTAGCTTCTTTAGTGATAACTAAGATTTTTCCTTCAGCTTTAACGTTATTTAATACTTCAACTAATCCTTTTGTTTTGAAGTTTTGAAGAGTTAATTCATTTAAAGCGATTAAATTATTTTCTTGTACTTTATAAGTTAAAGCACATTTCATTGCTAAACGAACAACTTTCTTATTAACTTTCATAACATATGATCTTGGGGTTGGTGCAAATACTACACCACCGCCACGCCATTGTGGAGAACGAGTTGAACCTTGACGAGCACGACCTGTTCCTTTTTGACGCCATGGTTTTCTACCACCACCGCTTACTTCAGAACGAGTTTTTGCTTTTTGAGTACCTTGACGCATAGCTGCTCTTTCAGCAACGATTGTATCAAATACTGCTTGTTGATGATCTTCTACAGCAAATACATTTTCGCTTAATGCTAATTCACCAACTTGTTGACCTAATTGATTTAATAAAACAATACTTGGCATATTTTACTCCTTCCTACGCAAGACTTTCAGGGTTTAAACTAGCGTTCTTAGCTTTAACTGCATTTGTAACAACTACATATGAGTTTTTAGCTCCTGGAACATTACCCTTTACAAGTATTACATTGTTTTCTGCATCATATTTAACAAATTCAAGATTTTGAACTGTTTTAATAACGCCACCCATTCTACCTGGCATTTTCTTACCTGGTTTAATGCGGGCTGGGTCTATTGAACCCATTGAACCGATTTGACGGTGAAATCCAGAACCGTGAGACATAGGTCCACGTCCGAAATTATAACGTTTGATAACACCTTGGTAACCTTTACCTTTTGATGTACCAGTTACGTCAACTAATTCACCTTGTGTGAAAATATTTCCTTTAACCTCTTGTCCAACTTCAAACGCTAGCATCTCTTCCCCAGCAATTTCTTTTACGAAGCGCTTAGGGGCTGTGTTTGCTTTTGCTGCATGTCCTGTTTCAGGTTTGTTAGCAAGTTTTTCTCTCTTGTCTGCATAACCTAATTGAACTGCATTGTAGCCATCTGTTTCAACAGTCTTTTTTTGTAATACAACGTTTGGAGTTACTTCGATCACTGTAACAGGGATTAAAGTGCCTGTTTCAGAGAAAATTTGTGTCATTCCAACTTTTTTACCTAAGATTCCTTTGGCCATGAGTTTATTCCTCCTTCTTTCTCATTTATTATTTTAGAACGATTTCAACACCAGATGGTAATTCTAAATGAACTAACGCATCCATAGTTTTTGGCGTAATATTTACGATATCAATTAAACGTTTGTGAGTACGACGTTCAAATTGTTCACGACTATCTTTATATTTGTGTGGTGAACGGATAACAGTAAATACTTCTTTTTCTGTTGGTAGTGGGATTGGACCTGATACTTTAGCACCAGTTCTTTTCGCAGTCTCAACAATTTTCTTCGCAGATTCATCAATTAATCTGTGATCATAAGATAATAATCTTATTCTTAATTTCTTTTCTTTTGCCATGTTAGCCTCCTTATTACTTATTTTTAAGCTTTCGGCTCATTGCGAATTACCTGATAGACAGTCAATGACAACGCTCCCGTGCGTATCAGCAACCTCGCAAATCTCCGCCTACATTTAAGCCTTTGATATTTTACCAAAAAGTCCATTTTTTGGCAAATGATATGATAATTTATTTACAAAATTTATATAAAAAATAAAAAAGTCCCGATAAAAATCGAGACTAAAAGTTAATTTCTTCAAATGCTTTTCCCATTTTTCCAAGACGATAAT
>X430_Giraffe__coassemble_201_pt1 | contig 14205 bp, 10 predicted proteins | sample X430_Giraffe__metabat2_low_PE_013 | metagenome-assembled genome bin X430_Giraffe
GAATTATTAATACCTTCAACAAAACAATCAATAACACTAGATGCTGTTTGTAATTTAATCTTTTTACCAATAATAAATGATCGAGAAATATATTGTTTCATATATTCTTCAAAATTGTAATCTTTTAGATAATTGGATAGTTCAGATAAGATATCTTCAATTAATTGTTTTTTAGATATTTTAATATTTGTTTCTTTTTCAATGCTTGATGCAATCTTACTTAATTCTTCATCAAACTCTTGGTTATATAGATTAATACCAATACCAATAATTAAATAATCAAACTGATTTGTATTAAAGTTTATTTTAGATTCTACTAAGATGCCAGATACTTTAAAATTATTGATATATATATCGTTAACCCATTTAATATCAACTAGTCGTTTAATTTGTTTTTCAATACATATTGAAACTATTGATGAAGCTACACATGTAATGTTATTAAGTTTATCAATAGAAACATTTGGTTTAATTCTTATACTCATATATAAACCAACATCTTTATTAGAAACAAATGTTCTAGTAAGTCTACCAGTTCCGTTTGTTTGAGAGTTTGCGATTAAGACATAATTATCATATTGATTATATTTATCTTTCTTTAGTTCTTTATTGGTTGAATCGATTATATCGATATATTCAACATATTTAAAATATTCGTTCATTTTATCACCACTTTAATTATATCACAGAAAAAGAAAAAAAGGTAAGAAATTCTTACCTTTTTATTATCCTAACATACCTAGTAGTAAACCAGCCGCAACGGCACTACCGATAACACCAGCAACGTTTGGACCCATTGCATGCATTAATAAGTAATTAGATTTATCTTCTTCAAGACCAATTTTATGAACTACACGAGCTGCCATTGGAACAGCAGATACACCAGCTGCACCAATCATTGGATTAACTTTACCTTTTGTAAGTTTACACATAAGTTTACCAACTAAAACACCAGCAGCTGTTGCCATACTAAATGCAACCATACCAAGTACTAAGATTTTAACAAAGTCAATTACTTGGTTTAAATCATTAAATGTTGCTTTAGCGCCTACGGCAAGTCCTAATAAAACTGTAACCATATACATGATTGTTTTAGATGCCGCATCAACTAAGTTAGGTACAACACCAGATTCTTTAATTAAGTTACCAAGCATAAGCATTCCAATTAATGGAGCACATGATGGAATTAATAAAATTACAACAATCATAACAGTAATTGGGAACATAATTTTTTCACGTTTAGAAACTTTACGTGGTTCAACCATTTTGATCTTACGTTCTTCTTTTGTTGTTAAAGCTTTAATGATCGGTGGTTGAATAATTGGAACTAGTGCCATATAAGAGTATGCAACTATCGCAATTGAAGCTTTAAGTTGTTCACCACCAACTGATCCATTTAATAATTTATTTGAAAGGAAAATAGCAGTTGGTCCATCAGCACCACCAATGATACCAATTGATGCAGCTTGAAGTGCATCAAATCCTAAAACTAAAGCGCCAACAAATGTAATGAAAATTCCAAATTGAGCAGCCGCACCAAGTAATAAACTACTTGGTCTTGAGATTAGTGGACCAAAGTCAGTAGTTGCACCAATTCCAAGGAAGATTAGTGGTGGGAAGATTTCCCAAGCGATTCCTCTTTGGAAAGACCATAAAAGACCTGGAGCTGCATCACCTACTGGGCCTGCAACAAGTGACGGTGCAAGGTTAGCAAGTAACATGCCTACACCAATTGGAATTAATAAGTATGGTTCAAACCCTTTTGCAATTGCTAAGAATATTAATAAACATGCTACAGCAATCATTGCAATTCTAAAGATTAAATTGAATGTATCAATTTTACCATCTGTGAAAAAACCCATTTGTTCGAAGAAGTTTTTAAATAGTTGTCCGAACATTGAATTTGAATAAATCATTTATCTTAACCTATCCGATAATAGCAATTAATTGACCATTAGATACGCTTGTACCTTTAGTTACAGCAATTGATTTTACAACACCTGCAACGTCAGCTACAACTTCGTTTTCTAATTTCATTGCTTCTAAAATACATACTACATCACCAACGTTAACAGTTTGTCCAACACTTACTTTAACGTCTAAGATTGTTCCAGCCATTGGAGCTTTTAATTCAGCTCCAGCACCACCTGAAACAGGTGCAGCTTGAACAGGTTGAGCAGCTTGAGCAGGAGCTGCAATTGTTTGATTGTTTTCAGAAACACTTTCAAGTTCTACTTCGAAAAGTTTACCATTAACTTTTACTTTATATACTTTCATGATTACTCTCCTATCCTATTTGTTTAATTGAAACAACACGAACATCTTCTTTTGTTTCTTCGTGATAATCAATAGTTGCAACTAAAGCCGCAGCCATTATATCTTCGTCTTTAATATCTTCAAGTTTTAATGCAGGACGAGCTGCTTGAACTTGTGGAGCAGTTGGTTTAACAACTGGTTTTGCTTCTTCTTTTGGAGCAACGAATTTAAATAGTGAAATGATACCAGCAATTAATGCTAACATTCCAAATACGATTGCCATACATACAACAGCAACAATACCAGCTTCAGCAAATGTCATATATTTAGCATATAAAACAAGATTTTCACCAGCAGTAGTTACTTTTGTACCAGACTTGAATTCAGCAGTTGTATACCAACCACTAAAGTTAGCACCTTTTTTAATCATAGAAGGAAGTTCAGTTAAACTACCTGTAACTACATAATAGTCTCCATCAGGTAATACTAAAGTACTAACCCCTAGATATAATACATCATTTGCTTTGTCATATAAACCGATTACAACATCTTCAGATTCAGCTTTAATTAATTCAGCTTGAATTTCTAAAATAGTAGCTGCATCAGTAATTGGATTTTTAATTGATTTAAATTGATCGTCTTTTGCACAACCTGTTAAAAGAGTTGCACATAATAAAACAAATACTAATGTAAATACTTTAAATAATCTTTTCATATTTACCTCCTACCCAATTTGAACGTTAAATTCTACGACTTCATTTTGGCTTTTTTGTTTTTTGCCTTCTAAGAATTTAACTGCTACATTTTCAAATAAAGCACAAGATAATACATCTTCATCTGAATCACAGATATGAGCATATTTTGCTTTCATTGCTTCAAACTCAGGAGCAATTTTATCAGCAGGACGATATGTAATAACTTCAGCATCACCAATGATTTTTTGTTTTACTTCTTCATTTACAGGAGCTGGAGCTTGTCCATATTCACCTTTTAAATATGCTTTAATTTCTCCTGGACACATTTTGTAACGTTCACCGCTTAACACGTTCATTACAGCTTGTGTTCCAACCATTTGAGAAAGTGGAGTTACTAGTGGTGGATAACCAAGATCTTTACGAACTCTTGGGATTTCATTTAAAACTTCTTCATATCTATCCATCGCACCTTGACCTTTTAATTGGCTCATTAGGTTTGATAACATTCCACCAGGAACTTGATATTTTAAAATATTAGGGTTTGTTGTTAAAGCTTTTGGATTTAATGTTCCACTTGTAAGATATTTATCTTTAATTAGAGTTAATTTATCACAAGCTTCTTTTAAAGCTATTAAATCAAGATGTGGATCATATTCAGTTCCTTGCAAAACATATTCTAATGCTTCTGTACAAGGTTGACTTGTTCCACCACTAAATGGTGATAAAGCTGTATCAACAATATCGCAACCTGCTTGAATTGCTTTCATGATAGTCATTTCAGCAACACCACCAGTACAGTGTGTGTGAAGTTCAAGCGGTAATTTTACTTCTTTTTTAAGTCTTGAAACTAATTCATATGCAGCATCTGGTAATAATACACCAGCCATGTCTTTGATGCAAATTGAATCTGCGCCCATTTTTTCAATTTCTTTTGCAAGGGCAACATAATATTCAATTGTATGAACTGGACTTGTTGTATATGATAATGCGATTTGACAATGACCATTATATTGTTTTTTATACTTGTTAGTTGCATCTACACTACTTTTTAAGTTTCTTAAATCGTTTAATGCATCAAATACACGAATAACATCAATACCATTTTCTAATGATTTTTGAACAAACTTTTCAACTAAGTCATCTGAATAATGGCGATATCCTAACATATTTTGTCCTCTAAATAACATTTGAAGTTTTGTGTTAGGACAAGCTTTACGAATAGCTCTTAATCTTTCCCATGGATCTTCATTTAAGAAACGAAGACATGAGTCAAATGTTGCACCACCCCAAACTTCTAGAGCATGATATCCAGCTTTATCTAGAAGTGGAGCAATAGTTAAGATTTCTTCTGTTGTTAAACGAGTTGCAATAAGTGATTGATGACCGTCTCTTAAACAAGTATCGACGATTTTAACACCCATTTTAATTCTCCTTTAAAATTAGTTTAATTGTGGTCCAGCTTTAACTAAAGCTTTACCAGCTTCGTTACCTTCATATTTAGCAAAGTTTTTGTTGAAACGAGATGCTAAATCTTTTGCTTTATCTTCCCAAACTTTTGCATCTGCATAAGTATTACGAGGATCTAAGATATTTGTATCTACACCTGGTAATTCAGTTGGTACTGTGAAGTTAAAGAATGGAACTTGTTTTGTATCAGCTTTTTCAATTGATCCATCTAAGATAGCATCGATGATACCACGAGTATCTTTGATAGAAATACGTTTACCTGTTCCGTTCCATCCAGTATTTACTAAGTAAGCTTTAGAACCATTAGCTTCCATTTTCTTAACTAGTTCTTCAGCGTATTTAGTTGGATGTAATTCTAAGAATGCTTGACCGAAGCATGCTGAGAATGTTGGAGTTGGTTCAGTAATACCACGTTCAGTTCCTGCAAGTTTAGCAGTGAATCCTGATAAGAAATAGTATTTAGTTTGTTCAGGAGTTAAGATTGAAACTGGAGGAAGTACTCCGAATGCATCAGCTGATAAGAAGATAACGCTCTTAGCAGCAGGTGCTTTAGATACTGGACGTACAATTTTTTCAATATGATGAATTGGATAAGATACACGTGTATTTTCAGTTACACTCTTATCGTTGAAATCAATTTTACCATTTTCATCAACAGTAACGTTTTCAAGTAAAGCGTTACGTTTGATAGCTCTATAAATATCTGGTTCTGATTCAGGATCTAGGTTGATAACTTTAGCATAGCATCCACCTTCGAAGTTGAATACACCATTATTATCCCAACCGTGTTCATCGTCACCGATTAATAAACGTTTAGGATCTGTTGATAATGTAGTTTTACCAGTTCCTGATAAACCGAAGAAAATAGCAGTATTTTCACCGTTCATATCAGTGTTAGCTGAGCAGTGCATTGAAGCAATACCTTTAAGTGGTAAGAAGTAGTTCATCATTGAGAACATACCTTTTTTCATTTCACCACCATACCAAGTATTAAGAATAACTTGTTCTTTTGATGTAATGTTGAATGCTACAGCTGTTTCAGAGTTTAAACCTAATTCTTTGTAGTTGTCAACTTTAGCTTTAGAAGCGTTGTAAACAACGAAATCTGGTTCGAAGTTTTCTAATTCTTCTTCTGTTGGAACAATAAACATGTTCTTAACAAAGTGAGCTTGCCATGCAACTTCCATAACAAAACGGATAGCCATTCTTGTTTCAGCATCTGCACCACAGAAAGCATCAACTACAAATAATTTTTTATTTGATAATTCTTTTTTTGCTAAATCTTTTAATTCATGCCAAACTTCTTCAGAGATTGGATGATTGTCGTTTTTATATTCATCGCTAGTCCACCAAACAGTGTCTTTAGAATTTTCATCCATAACGATGTATTTGTCCTTAGGAGAACGTCCTGTATAAATACCTGTCATTACGTTAACAGTACCAAGTTCAGTAACTTGACCTTTTTCATAACCTTCTAGATCTGGTTTAGTTTCTTCTTCAAATAATAATTCGTATGAAGGATTGTGTACAATTTCAGTAACACCAGTGATTCCATACTTTTCTAAATTAAGTTTTGCCATTTTTTATACCTCTTTCTTTTTATGAATTTTTTGGTTTTTTGAGTATTTAACACAAAAACGACCCAAATTATTTCGGTTTATTTTACCATAATTATGTTTTTTTTTCAACTAATTAAAAAATGTATTTTTTTAAAGTGAAATAAAAACCCCCTACAATTGTATGTAGAGGGTTATATTTTTTATTCGAATTGTTTCTTTTCGTATTGTAAAGTGTACAACTTATAATACTGACCTTTTTGTTTTAGAAGTTCTTGATGAGTACCTTCTTCAATAATTACACCTTTTGATAAAACAATAATTTTATCTGAATGTTGAATTGTTGAAAGTCTGTGTGCAACCATCAAAGTTGTTCCAATATTCATAATCTTTTCTAAAGATTCTTGAATTAAAACTTCAGTTTCCGTATCAATATTTGCAGTTGCTTCATCAAGAATAATAACACTTGGTTTATGAACAATAGTTCTAGCGAATGACAATAATTGTCTTTGACCACTTGAGAAGTTATTACCACGTTCTCTAACTTTTTCATGATACTTGTCATCTAATTTTTCAATAAAGTGATCAGCACCAACATATTTACATGCATTATAAACATCTTCATCAGTTATTGATTCTTCTTGCATTTTGATGTTATCCATAATGTCACCGCTAAATAAGAAGACATCTTGTAACATTTGTCCGAAATGTTTTCTTAAAGAAGCAAGTTTAATTTTTTTAACATCTATTCCATCAATTAAAATTTGACCTTTTTGAATATCATAGTTTCTAACAATAAGCGATAAAATAGTTGTTTTACCAGAACCAGTCGCACCAACAAATGCTACAACTTCTCTCGGTTTAATGTGGAAAGAAACATCTTTTAAAATCCAGTTATCTTCTTCGTATGCAAACCAAACATTTTTAAATTCAATTTCACCTTTTAATTCTTCAAGTTCAATTGCATCTTCATAATCTTGAATGTTACTTTCAGTATCTAAGATTTCAAATATTCTTTCACTTGATGCAAGTGATGATTGTAAAATATTTAGTTGTTCTGATAATTGTTGAATTGGATTGAAGAAACTATTGATATACATTTCAAATACAACTAAAGCTGCAATAGCTTGTAAGTCGTTAGCAATTAATGCGTCTTTACCACCAAACCAGAAAACAATAATAACTGTTCCTAAGTAACAAACATATATAGTTGGTCTAAATATTGCAAATAAAAGTATTTGTTTTAAATTACTTTTTCTTAGTCTTTCATTGCGTTCTTTAAATTCTTTGTATTGTTTTTCTTCAGCATTAAATACTTGAGTAATCTTCATTCCTGATAAGTTTTCAGAAAGAGAAGCATTAATTTCAGATAAATTCTTACGTACTTTTCGGTATGCTTTTCTAGTCCAGAAGTTAAATGCAAATGTCATAACAAGAATAAATGGCATTAGAGTTACCATATATGATGCAAGTTTTACATTGTTAATAAACATGAAAATTATTACACCAATTAATGTTACTAAACTTTTTAGTAAATTTATTAAAACATCTGTAAATAATTCGTTTAATGCATTTGTATCATTAGTTACTCTTGTAACTAATTTTCCAATTGGAATTTGGTTAATTTGTTCAATAGATGTATATTCTAGATGACTAAATACATCCATACGTACATTGTAAATAATTGATTGACCAGCATGTTGTAAAAGTAATGCTTGAGAATATTCTGCTGTAAAAGCTATTATAGTTACACCAACAAAGATTAAAGCAATTTTTAAAATTTCATTATAGTTAACTACAGTTTCTCCCATTACTTTAATTGTTTCACCATTTAAAAGCGGGATAGCTAAACCACAACCAACTGATATCATTAACATCAAAATGGCTAATAAGAACTTACCAAGTTCTGGTTTTAAATAACGGAATAACTTTTTGAAAAGTTCTTTGTTGGTCATTGTTCTTTCATTTTCTAACTTATTACTCATGACTAACACCCTCCTCTTCATCAAGTTGTTGTAATAACACCATTTCTTTGTATACTTCTGATGTTTGAAGAAGTTCTTCGTGTCTTCCTTTAGCAATTATTTTACCTTCATCAATAACAACAATTAAGTCCATGTCTTTAACTGTTGATATTCTGTGAGCAACTAAAATAGTTGTCTTGTTTTGTCTTGTTTCTTTTAAGTAACCAAGAATTTTTCTTTCAGTTTCTGTATCAACAGCAGAAACAGAATCATCAAGAATCAAGATTGCTGGATCTTTGTACATTGCTCTTGCAATTGATACTCTTTGTCTTTGACCACCAGAAAGTGTTACACCACGTTCACCAAGAACAGTATCATATTTGTTTGGAAAATCTTCAATGTTTGAGGCAACACTTGCGTATTCAGCATAAAGTTTTGCTTTGTCTAAATCATTTTGTTCTTCACTGAAACAAATATTATCTAACACCGTTTTGCTAAACAAGAAATTGTCTTGCGGTACATAGCCAATATTAGATCTTAGGTTTTCTAATCCAACATTCATAATGTCTACACCATCAATATAAATTGACCCTTTGTCGACATTGTATATTCTAAGTAACATATCAACTAATGTTGTTTTACCACTACCAGTTTTTCCAAGAATCCCAACACTAGTTCCTGCCGGTATATCTAAACTTACGTTTTCTAAAGCTAAATTAGTTGAACCAGGGTATGAGAAATTCAAATTATTAAATTTAATTTCACCTTTAATCTCAACATCTACAACATCTTCATCATGGATTTCAACAGGATAATCTAATAATGCGTTTATTCTGTTTAAACTAGCTTTGCCTTGACTTCGGATATTGATCAATTGTCCAATAGCCATCATTGGCCATGTTAATGTATTAAAGTATGCTATAAATCTTGTATAGTCGCCAATACTAAAATTTTCGCCACGAGAAGCTTTGTAACCACTAAATAAAATAATAACCAAAATAATACTGTTTAGTAGTATTGAAATTGCAATGTTTAATAGCATAGAAAACTTTACAAATTCAATATTACGTTTTTTATTCTTTTTGTTGATTTTAGCAAAACGATCTATTTCTTTAAGTTCTTTTACAAATGCTTTAACAACAGTAATTCCAGTAAAGTTTTCTTGGGTAAAGTCTGTAAGTTCAGCATATGCCTTTTGTCGTTTTTCAAATTTCTTTCTCATAATACGTCCAACCATACTACTGAAAAGAACCATAACAACTAAAGGGATGCAGGAAATAATCGTTAAAACAAAATCGATATTTACCATCTTAACAAACGCTAATGTTCCTAAGAATAATGCATCAACCATCATCATTATTCCACTACCAAAAGTTTGTCTAATAGTTTGTAAATCATTAGTATACAAAGCCATTTCTTCACCAACTTTATGAGTATTATAATACTCTCTAGAAAGCTTTTCACTATGTACAAACATCTCGTCACGAAGGTTAGATTCAACGTTAACTCCCATGGTAAAAATAGTAATTCTCCACAAGAATCGACCAGTAAACATTACTACAGCAATGCCCATAATATCAAACATAAAGCCTTTTAATTTTACTAAAGTTAGTTGTTCTTCGATCGGTTTTTCTTGAATAATTGCGTTTAATCCATCAATAATACTACCAATAATATCCGGTATTAAAAGTTGGAAATAGTCAACCGCAAGCAAAGAAACAATCCCACCAAGTAGTAAATACCAATAGCGTAAATAGAATTTATTAACATGTTTGCCAAATATCATATTACACCTCTTTCTATATATTTCAATATAGATCTTTTATTCTAATAATATAGAATATATTATATCATAATTTTCAATATAATCAATTATTATGAACTAAAAATTCATTAGTCAAATATTTTAAATTGACAAATTTAGTAAAGTGTACTATAATAGTGATGAAGGTGTTTCTTGCATAACCACCTTCTAAAATATTAAAACAAGGAGAATTTATGTATAGAAATAATGTAGTCAAGTCGATTACATATAATGCTATTGTATGTGCATTGTATGTTATAATGGTTTTTGTTTTGGGCTTTATGTCCTATAATTCCTTACAAATCAGACTTGCAGAAATACTCATCTTATTAGTACTAATCAATAAAAAATATACGATTGGGATCACACTTGGTTGCTTTATTGCAAACCTTATTGGTCCTTTTGGATTATTAGACGCAGTCATTGGTGGTTTTGCAACTTTACTTTCTTGTATCTTTGTTGCTTTATTTAAGAAACCATTTTTATCAATTATTATAGTTCCTGTATGTAATATCTTAGTTGGTGTTGAACTTGCATATTTATATTCATTTAACTTTGAAGCATTTATAGTCAACACTTTATGGGTTATGTTAGGAGAAGCTATTGCAATGATAATTGGTTACTTTGTATACAAGTCTGTTTCTAAGAATCAAGATATTGTTAAAACTATTGGAGATATATAATGAAAAAAATTAAGCAGAACCAACACCTAAATATGGCTTTGTTTGTAATGATTGTTTTTTCTGTTTTAGCTTTAATACTTTGTCTTGTTCTTTCTTTTATTCATTTACATTGGACAAAGAATGGAATTCAATCTTTAGCAACTTATAAAAACGATCAAGTTACATATTTTTCAGCCGAAGATATGGACTTTTTAACTGTTGAAGCACCTTACAAATCGGCTTCATTAGAAGGAACAAAGTTTATTATTTACTATAATAAAAATAATACTACTTCATGTTATATACCTGAACAAATAAAATTAGGATTAACCATCAGTATATGTTCAGTTGCTTTTATTATCGCATCATTAGCCTTACACTTAATTATTAAAAAACGAACAGAAGAATCAATTGAAATAATTATGAATGGTCAATCCCTAATATCTGATATTAGTGAAATAGAAATAGTTGAAGATTCCAATGATGTAAAATATGTAATTTTACATTCTAAATATATTGATCCATTTGATCAAAAAGAATATTTCTTCAAATCACCTAAAATTAGAGATAAGTATTTAATCAATAATCCAAAATCATCAGGTACAGTACAAATTCATTTCTTAAAAGAAGATCCGTCAAAATATGTTGTTACTGCTTATAAATATGAAGAAAAATAAAAGAAACTACTTGCGTAGTTTCTTTTTTTATTTCAAATGGTTAAATATTTCTTTCCATACTTCTTCGTCTTGTTGTGTCATTCTATTCCAATCGAATGAATTAACAAAATCAATTCGTGATTGTTCTGTATTTAACTTTTTCTTTTTTAATAACTTTTTCTTTAAAGCTGAATATTCATTTAAATACTTAACCGCATCTTCTGTATAGTTTGGATTATGCCCTTTATTATTTAATAGAATAAATTTTGTCTTTGGCCGATCCTTTAGTTCATTATATAATACTTGATATTGTGTCTTCTCTTTAACTAATGTGTCATTAGTAGAATAAATTAACAATACATCTGCAGTTGATTTTTTTAAACTGTCAACGCCATTAAATCTAACAAAATATGGATTAGACTCAGTTTCTAGTTTCATTATTGTTTTGCGATAACCTTTTAAAGGTCCATCAAAGAAATCATTAACTATTCTTTCAACTGAGACAAAGCCTGACATGACAACAATTTTCTTGATATCTTGGTGGATTCCCGAGATATTTAAAGTCGAAAATCCTCCCCAACTATGTCCCATAACATATATATCGTGATCTTTGAAAATTGATGTTTTAAGTTCTTCAATACAATCATTTAAATCACATAAAGACTGAGCCATTCCGTTTGGTGTATCTCCACCTGATTCCATACATCCACTATGATCATATGCGAAGACTTTAAATCCTGCATGACAAAGTTTTTCAATTTCCTTCATATACGATTCGTGCCCACCACCAAATCCATGATCAAAAACAATTATTTTATTTTCAATTGGATTGTCGTAGTGATATATATATCCTTGTAATATGTGTCCTTTTGATGATCTAAATTGATGGGGAATTTTTCTTAAACCAGGAAAATCTTTATCACTAAAGTAATATGCAAGACCAAAATTATCACATCTTGTATACATCATTTTTTTAAAAGTATTTAAAATAAACTTTTCAAATATCATAATAAGCACCTTTATAATCTATACTATGTTTTACTTATTCCTTTTCTGTACTTGGCAGTTCTAATTTATCTAATTCATGCCAATCTGTAGTAACGTAATCAACTCCACGATCAATCCAGTATTGAATATCTTCATAACTTGCATATTCTTCAAATGTAAATACTGCAAGTTTACATCCAAGAGCACGGTATTTTTCTAGCCATGCATCACTGATTTTAATTCCATCGCGAACATTGAAACTAATATCTAACTTATATTGTTTAACAATATTATATGTCTTTTCATTTTCGCAAGAAGACAGTGTTAAATATTGGCATGGTATATATGAATATCCATGAGTTTTTACCCAGTTCAAACATTGTTCTTGACTAGACAAGAACACTACTCTATCTAGCATATCATACTTTTTAATTAATTCCATTATTTGTGGCATCTTCGATTGTTGAGGAGCATTTAGTTCTGTCCAATTACTGATGCCTGCTGAAGTTTTTAATTCAATGACAGCAATAATATTATATTGTTTACATATTTCTAAATATCTTTCGAATGTACAGATTTTTGCAGTATATGTTCTTTCTTCTTCCGATAGGTGTCCACCCACAAGTCCGCCAGTTTTTACTACAGTATATTCAACATTTTTTAAATCTTCGTAATTTGTTTCAGAAAGTACTGCATCTCCCCAATTTGGATCATGAGATAAAACAAAGACACCATCTTTTGTTTGTTTTAAATCTATTTCAATTGCTGGATATTTCAATACTTCTGCAGCATAAAGAATTGCTTCTTCAGAATTAGGTACACCGTAATATGATCCTGCATGTCCAATAACCATTACATCATAACCCCAACTAACAACTACTTTTCTTGTTAATTTTTGTTCATTACCGTCACTATCTTTAATTACATATTCTAACATATATTCTCCATATCTTCGATTATCTACTTCGCCATTTACAACAATCTGACTAGTTATATCACCATCAATATTATCAAATGCTTTAATATTATCAAGCGGATTAAACTCTTCATTCCATGATAATGTAGATTGTTCAATAAATTTATCATTAGTCACAAAAACTGGTTCTTCATCGCCAACAACATTAATTGTAATTTTTTTTATAATATTTGTAGTATCCATAGTTTTTAAATAAACTCTATATGTTCCAACTTTCATTGCTGTAATCAAGTTATCTTCAATTAATAAACCTTCACTATCATCTGTATATATATTTAATTTTGGATATGCTGTTTCAGGCACAACATTATATTCTAAATTAATCGATGATCCAAGTTGAAGTGATATGTTATTATTTGGAACAATGACATCAGTAGTCATATCACCACTAACATTAACTGTTATATCTTTATAAATTGATTTATCAAATACTGATTGTATTCTTATTGTTGTTGTTCCGTAGCTATTTCCAATAATTAAACCATCCGAATCCACACTTGCGATGTCTGGATCAAACGAAGAAATTGTAACTTCTTGGTCTGCTTCTTGAGGAAATACATTCCAACTCAATTTATGTGTTTCAAAATAATTTAAATTAACTTGTGAAGTTGATTCAATCCTATCAACAGGTGGTTGTTCAACAATAACTAAAATCCTTTTAGATAAGGAAAGATTGTCAGCTAATTTGATTAGTATATATGTTTGACCAAGTCCTAAGCCAGAGATTGTGCCATCTTCATCACAAGTTGCAATCTCACTATTATATGATAATGCTTTAATTTTGTTACTAGCATTCTCAGGCTTCACGTTAATATTAAGCTTATATGTATCATTAATATATATTCTTACTTCATCTTCACATTCAAAGCTTTCAGGTAATAATTCTTCAGCTTTGTGATTTTCAATAATTACATTAAATTTTACTGGTTTTACATCTTTATGATCTTTAATATAAACTTCAACGTTACAATTACCAACACTAAAAGCAGTAATAGTATCATCTTTTATATCTATTATAGTATTATCATAAATGTATTCAAACTCATAAGTTTCTAAATTGACGACATTAAACTTAGGCTTGTATGTTTCGCCAATAAATAATTTGATTTCATTTTCTTCTGTAGTAAATTCTATCTCTTTTTTTACTACTGGTTGACTACATGCATTTATTAATAACATAAT
>X430_Giraffe__coassemble_203_pt1 | contig 14177 bp, 12 predicted proteins | sample X430_Giraffe__metabat2_low_PE_013 | metagenome-assembled genome bin X430_Giraffe
AGATAATCTAGCCTATTTTTTATTATTTTAAATAAAATGTATAATACCTTGAATAAAAACGAAATTCGTGATATAATACTACAAAAATTAAAAATATCGGTTGTTTTGTCAAAAAGTATATTTAGTTCAATTTTGAAACTAAGAACAACTTAACTTAAATTTGGAATTCTTAGTTTTCAAGTCTTTTTGATTTGAAAACTATTTTTTTAAGAGGTGTATTATGAAAGGTTTATTAACACTTAAAGCTTTAGAAACAAATAAAATCATGGAATTAATAGAGTATGCAATTAAACTAAAAAATGGATATGTTGTTAAATATCCTAATAAGAAAGTTGCTACTCTTTTTTTTGAAAATTCTACTAGAACACATTATTCATTTCAAACAGCTTTAATTAATCTTGGTATTAATGTTTTAAGTTGTGATGTAAGAAATTCTAGTGTTGCAAAAGGCGAAACACTATATGATACAGTGAGAACATTTGAAGCATTAGGTGTTGATGGTGTTGTTATTAGATCTTCAGTTGATGAATACTTTAAAGAACTAGAAAATATTAATATTCCAATATTTAATGGTGGAGATGGTAAAAGTAACCACCCAACACAATCACTTTTAGACTTAATGACAATTTATGAAGAATTCGGAAAATTTGAAGGTTTAAAGTGTTGTATTGTTGGTGATATCCTTCATTCAAGAGTTGCACACACAAATATTGAAGTAATGGAAAGACTTGGTATGGAAGTATACATTTCTGGTCCAAGTGAATATAATGATAATTCAGCAAAATATATTCCATTTGATGAAGCTATTAAAACAATGGATGTAATTATGTTATTACGTGTTCAGTTTGAAAGACATTCTGAATCAATGAGTATGACAGTTGAAGAGTATCATGAAAAGTATGGTTTATCAACTAAACGCGTTGATGAAATGTTACCACATGCAATTATTATGCATCCAGCACCAGTAAACAGAGGTGTTGAAATTGCTGATGAAGTTGTGGAATGTGCAAAATCAAGAATTTATAAGCAAATGACTAATGGTGTCTATATTCGTATGGCTGCAATCTCATTTGCAATGGAAGGAAAACTATGATCTTAATTAAGAATGGTAAAATAATTGAAAATAATCAGTTAATTAAAAAAGATATTTTAATTGAAAATAATATTATTATTAAGATAGATTCTAATATTGAAACAGAATGTGAAACTATTGATGCAACTAATATGCTTGTAATGCCAGGTGCAGTTGATGTTCATGTTCATTTAAGAGAGCCAGGTTTTGAAAATAAAGAAACAATTAAGACTGGTACCCTTTCTTGTGCAAAAGGTGGATTAACTTCAATTATGTCAATGCCAAACTTAAATCCATGTCCAGATACATTAGAGCATTTGAACAAACAATTAGATATAATTAAAAAAGATGCAGTAGTTAATGTCTATCCATTTGGAACAATTACTATTAATGAAGAAGATAAAGAAATTGCTAAAATCGATGAATTTAAAGATTTAGTATATGGTTTAACTGATGATGGAAGAGGCGTAAACAATTTAGGTATTTTAGAAGATGCAATGAATCTTGCAAAAAAATATAATTTGACTATTGCATCACATGCTGAAGATAATGTTTATAAAACATTACCTGAAGGTGAATATGTTGCAGTAAGAAGAGAAATTGAACTCGTTAAAAAAACTGGTTGTAGATATCATTTCTGTCACATGTCAACTAAAGAATCATTTGACGCAATTAGACAAGCACAGCGTGATGGTTATCCAATTACATGTGAAGTAGCACCACATCATTTAATTTTAAATAAAGAAATGATTAAAGATGCCAATTGGAAAATGAATCCACCACTTAGAGATGAAACTGATCGAATAGCAACAGTTGAAGCTTTACTTGATGGAACAGCTTGTATGATTGCAAGTGACCATGCACCACATACTGAACTGGAAAAAGCAAAAGAATATGATTTATGTCCAAATGGTATAATAGGTGCAGAAACAATGATACCTATTATTTATACACATTTTGTAAAAACCAATTTAATTAGTTTAGAAAGATTTTTAGATATCTTAGTGTATAACCCAATTAAGATATTTAATTTACCTAAAAGAGATTTAAATGTTGGTAGTATTGCTGATATTACAATACTAGATATTGAAAACGAACACACTTATACAAAAGAAGAAATATTATCGAAAGGTAAAAATTCTCCATTTATTGGAATGAGTTTTTACGGTTTCCCAAAATATACATTAGTAAATGGAAAAATAGTTTTTCAAAAGTAAAGGAGACAAGCTATATGAATAATCGTAAATTAGTATTAGAAAATGGTCAAGTATTTGAAGGAGTAGGATTTGGTAGTTTAACTGATGCAGTTGCAGAAATTATTTGTAACACAGCTGTTGTTGGTTATCAAGAAATTATTTCTGATCCTACAAATACAGCTAAAATTGTTTGTATGACATATCCTTTAATTGGAAACTATGGACTTACAGATGAAGACTATGAATCAAAACATATTTGTACTAAAGGTTTAGTAGTACGTGAATACAATGAAATTCCATCAAACTTTAGATATACAAGAACATTAGAAGAAGTAATGGATGAAAATAACGTTAGTGGTATTCAAGGTATTGACACAAGAGAATTAATGAAAATAGTTCAAAAACATGGCACAATGAAAGCATTAATTTGTGACATTGAAAAACCAATTGACGAATGTATGGCGTTATTAAATGAATATAATGAACCATTAAATTTAGTACAAACTGTAACATCAAAAAAAGTTTGGTATTCAAGAACACCAAACCCAATGTATAATGTTGCAGTTATTGACTTAGGCACAAAACTTAATTTAATCAAAGGATTAAATAAAGCCGGATGTAATGTAATTAGTTTCCCATATAATACAACTAAAGAAGAAATTTTAAAATACAAACCTAATGGATTATTCATTTCATCAGGACCAGGTAATCCCGAAAACCTAAAAGAAGTTATAGAACTAATTAATAGTTTTGTTGGTGTACTTCCAATTTTTGGTGTTGGACTTGGTCATCAATTAATTGGTCTTGCGTATGGCGCACAAAGCTTTAAAATGAAATGTGGACATCATGGTTGTAACTATCCAGTTAAAAACTTAAAAACTGGTAAAGTTGAAATCGCTGTTCAAAATCATTTATATACAATTGACCGTCAAAGCTTAAAAGGAACATCATTAAAAGTAACGCATGAAAATGTTATTACTAATGAAGTAGAAGGCTTTGAAGATTCTAAAAATAAAGTAATGAGTATTGAATTTGAACCATTCACAATTATTGATCAAAATACTGAAGATGTATACCAAAAGTTCATTGCTCTAATGAAGAAACATGGAGGTCGTAAAAATGCCTAAACGTACAGATTTAAAAAAGATAATGGTTATTGGCTCTGGACCAATTGTTATTGGTCAAGGTGCTGAATTTGACTATGCTGGAACTCAAGCTTGTTTAGCATTAAAAGAAGAAGGGTATGAAGTAATTTTAGTTAATTCAAATCCTGCAACTATTATGACTGATCCAAACATTGCTGATAAAGTTTATATGGAGCCACTTGATTTAGAAAACGTAGCGAAAATTATTCGTTATGAAAGACCAGATGGACTTCTATGTTCAATTGGTGGACAAACTGGATTAAACCTTGGTATGCAACTTGCTAGAAAAGGTGTATTAGAGGAATGTCGAGTTGAACTTTTAGGAACAAAAGCTGAAACAATTGAAAAAGCAGAAGATAGAGAATTATTTAAACAACTTTGTATTGAACTTGGTGAACCAATTATTGAATCAGAAATAGCAACTACTTTGGAAGAAGTATTAGCTGCGGTTGAAAAAATTGGTTATCCTGTCATTTTAAGACCAGCATTTACACTTGGTGGAACAGGCGGTGGTTTTGCTGAAAACGAAGAAGAATTAATTCCACTAGCAAAAAATGCTTTAAAGATTTCTCCAGTATCTCAAGTACTTGTTGAAAAATCAATTAAGGGATTTAAAGAAATTGAGTTTGAAGTAATGCGTGATAAAAACAATACTTCAATTGTAATATGTTCAATGGAAAACGTTGACCCAGTAGGTATTCATACTGGAGATTCAATTGTTGTTGCACCTGCTCAAACTTTAACTAATAAAGAATTTTCAATGCTTAGAAAATCAGCATTAAAGATAATTAGAGGTTTAGAAATTGAAGGTGGATGTAACGTTCAATTTGCTCTTGACCCTTACTCATTTAAATATTATTTAATTGAAGTAAATCCAAGAGTATCACGTTCATCAGCTTTAGCATCAAAAGCATCAGGTTTCCCAATTGCCAGAGTATCAGCTAAGATTGCTTGTGGATTAACACTTGATGAAATTGATATTGCCGCAACAAAAGCTTCATTTGAACCAACTATTGACTATGTAGTTACAAAGTTCCCACGTTTCCCATTTGATAAATTTACAACTGCAAACAGAAGTTTAGCAACACAAATGAAGGCAACTGGTGAAGTAATGAGTATTGGAAGAACATTCGAAGAATCATTACTTAAATCAATTAGATCTTTAGAAAATAAAGTTAATCATTTAGAATTAAAATCATTAAAAGATAAATCACTTGATGATTTAATGAAGTTTATTGATATGCATACTGATGAAAGAATCTTTGCTATTGGTGAAGCATTTAGAAAAGGTGCATCAGTTGATGATATATATATGTTAACAAAGATTGATAGATTTTTCTTAGAAAAACTTGTTAACATTATTAAGTTAGAAGAAACTTTAATAAATAATAAATTAGATTTAAATGTTTTAAAACTTGCTAAAAAAATGGGCTTTGCAGATTCATATATTGGTAGTGTCTGGGGTTTAACTGAAATTGAAGTTTATAACTTAAGAAAAGCAAATAATATTTATCCGGTTTATAAAATTATTGATACATGTGCAGCTGAATATGATGCTTATGTTCCATACTTCTATTCAACATATGAATCAATGAATGAATCAATTGTAACTGATAAAAAGAAAATTATTGTTTTAGGTTCAGGTCCAATTAGAATTGGTCAAGGGGTAGAATTTGACTATACAACAGTTCATGCAATTTGGGCAATTCGTGAAGCAGGATATGAAGCAATTATTATTAATAATAACCCTGAAACAGTATCAACAGACTATACTGTATCAGATAAATTATATTTTGAACCATTAACATTTGAAGATGTAATGAATGTTATCGATTATGAAAAACCAGTTGGTGTAGTAGTTGCTCTTGGTGGACAAACACCAATTAATCTTGCATCAAGATTAGATCAAGCTGGTGTTAAAATCTTTGGTTCAAGTGCAAAGAGTATTGATCTTGCAGAAGATAGAGAATTATTTGAAAAAGCAATGGAAGAAATTAATATTCCAATGCCTAAAGGTTTTGGTGTTTACACAGTTGATGAAGCAATAAAAGCAGCTAATGAAATTGGTTATCCAGTACTAGTTCGTCCATCATTTGTCTTAGGTGGAAGAATGATGCACATTGTTTACAATGAAGCAGTACTTGTGGAAAAAGTAAATGAAGCTGTTCAATTTGATTCAGAACACCCAGTACTTGTTGACAAATATGTTGTTGGACAAGAATGTGAAGTAGACGCAATCTGTGATGGCAAAGATGTCTTCATTCCAGGTATTATGGAACACATTGAAAGAACAGGTGTTCATAGTGGAGATAGTATGTCTGTTTATCCACCATACTCTTTAACTGATGAAGTAAAACAAATTATTATTGATTATACAACAAGAATTGGTATTAAACTAAATATGATTGGTTTATACAATATTCAATTTATTGTTGATAAAGAAAATAAAGTTTATATTATTGAAGTAAATCCAAGATCAAGTAGAACTGTTCCATTCCTTGCGAAATCAACAGGACTACCGGTTGCGAATATTGCAACTAAAGTTATGCTTGGGTATTCATTAAAAGAATTAGGTTTTATTGGTGTTGCTAAAAACAGAAAACGTTGGTATGTAAAAACTCCAACATTCTCATTTACAAAAATTGCAGGTCTTGATGCAGTTTTATCACCAGAAATGAAATCAACAGGTGAAGCTATTGGTTATGATTATTCACTAAACCGTGCGCTTTATAAATCACTAAAAGCAGCAGGCACAAGAGTTGCTAACTATGGTACAGTTCTTGCAACTATTAGTGATCAAGATAAACCAGCTACACTTCCATTAATCAGAAGATTCTATAATTTAGGATTTAATATTGAAGCAACTGCAGGAACAGCAAAATTCTTAAAGGAACATGGAATTAAAACACGCGTTCGTGGAAAGATTTCTGATGGCAGTGAAGAAATTTTAGACTCAATTAAAAAAGGTTATGTAACTTATGTTATTAATACACAATCTGAAGAACCAGGTTCATCAAATGATGGAAGTTACATTAGACGTGCTGCTATTGATAATAATGTTGCAGTATTTACATGCCTTGATACAGTAAAAGTATTACTTGATGTATTAGAAGAAATTACAATGGGTATTTCAGTAATCGATAAGGAGTAACCATGAAAGATTTAAAACTAAAAATAGAAAAAAATATTCAAGTAGGTTATGACACTTATTTAATGACTTTAACTGGTGATTTAAGTGAAATAAAAAATCCAGGCGAATTCATTAATATTACTATTCCTGGTTACTATTTAAGAAGACCTATTTCAGTATGTGATTATAGTTCTAAACATGTTGATATTTTATATAAAGTATTAGGCCGTGGAACAAAAGATTTATCTTGTTTTGAAGATGGTATTTATTTAGATTGTTTAGTAGGCCTTGGTAATGGCTTTACTGTTAAAGAAAACATTAAACCACTATTAGTTGCTGGTGGAATTGGAATTGCACCACTTGTTGGACTTGCTAAAGCATTTAATAAAATTGGTATTAAACCAACTCTAGTTTATGGTGCAAGAAGCCATCAAGATATTGTATTAAAAGAAGAACTTGAAAAATTAACTGATTTATATATATGTACAGATGATGGATCACTTGGTTTTAAAGGTAATGTCATTGAATGTATTAAACATCATAACTTTGAATTTGATTATTACTATTCTTGTGGACCACAAGTAATGCTTAAATATTTAGCCCAAGCTTATCCTAATGGATGCGTAAGTTTAGAAGCAAGAATGGGATGTGGGTTTGGTGCTTGTATGGGTTGTTCAATTGAAACAACAAATGGTCCTAAAAGAGTATGTAAAGAAGGTCCAGTATTTGAAGCAAGTGAGGTGTTATTCTAATGGATAAATTAAAAGTAACATTTCTAGGAAAAGCATTCAAAAATCCAATTATTCCAGCAAGTGGAACATTTGGATTTGGATATGAATTTAGTGACTTGTATGACATTAACATCTTAGGTAGTATTTCAATTAAAGGTACAACTTTAGAACCTAGATATGGTAATAAACTACCAAGAATTGCAGAATGTCCAAGTGGCTTAATTAACGCAATAGGACTTCAAAACCCTGGTGTTGATAAAGTAGTAAATGAAGAACTTGTTAAACTTGATGAAGTTTATAGTGATCAAATAATTGCCAATGTCGGTGGACATAGTGTTTATGAATACACCGAAACAGTTAAGAAGTTTAATGAATCAGACAAAGTTTTTGCGATTGAACTAAATATTTCTTGCCCTAATGTTACAGGCGGTGGTATGGCATTTGGAGTGGATCCAGAGACAGCTCACAACTTAGTAAAAGAAGTCAAGAAAGTATCAAAAAAACCAGTTATTGTAAAACTTAGTCCAAACGTTACAGATGTTGTGCAAACGGCCAAAGCAGTTGAAGCTGCTGGTGCTGATGCAATTAGTCTTATCAATACTTTAGTTGGAATGCGTATAAATTTAAAAACTGGTAAACCAATTATTGCAAATGTTAAGGGTGGTTATAGTGGACCAGGAATTTTCCCAGTTGCACTTAGAATGGTTTATGAAGTAAGTCACGCTGTTAATATTCCAGTTATTGGAATGGGTGGAATAAGTGATGCATATGACGTTTTAGAAATGATGTATGCAGGTGCATCATTAGTAATGGTTGGTGCACAAAATTTAATTGACCCATATGCTTGTAAAAAGATTATTGAAGACTTACCAAAAGTCATGGAAGAATATAACATTGAAAGTTTAGAAGAATTAATTAGGAGGGTAAAATAATGCGCGATGTAATTATTGCTTGTGATTTTAGTAATAGAGAAACTTTACTAGAATTTTTAAAACCATTTGAAGGTTTAAATCCATATCTAAAACTTGGTATGGAAATCATTTATAAAGAAGGACCAGCACTTGTTACTGAACTTCATAATGCTGGATTTAAAATCTTCTTAGATTTAAAACTACATGATATTCCAAACACAGTTGAAAAAGCAATGAGAAACATTGCAAAACTTGGTGTTGAAATTACTAACTGTCACGCAGCTGGTGGTATCGAAATGATGAAAGCAGCTCGTCGTGGACTTGATTCAACAGAAGAAGGAAAGAAAACTGAACTTATCGCAGTTACACAACTTACATCTACTTCACAAGAAGTTTTAGAAAAAGAATTATTAATTGAAAAACCTCTTAACGAAGTTGTTAAACAATATGCCCTTAATGCAAAAGCTGCTGGACTTCAAGGTGTTGTATGTTCTCCACTTGAAGCATCAATCATTAAAGAAATGGGATTAATTTCTGTTACACCAGGAATTAGATTTGCAGATGATTCAGCAAACGATCAAAAACGTATTGCAACACCAGCTTTTGCAAAAGAAAATGGTTCTACATATATTGTAGTAGGAAGAAGCATTACTGGTGCAGAAGATCCAGTTGCAGCTTATAAAAAATGTGTAAAGGAGTTTTGTTAATATGAGTAATTTAGCAAAAGAAGTAGCATCAAACTTACTTAAAATCAAAGCGGTATTCTTAAAACCAAACGATCCATTTACTTGGGCATCTGGTATTAAATCACCAATCTATTGTGATAACCGTTTAACTTTATCTTATCCAGAAACAAGAAAAGTTGTTGAAGATGGTTTAGCAGAAATTATCAAACAACACTTCCCAACATGTGAAGTTGTAATGGGAACATCAACTGCTGGTATTCCACATGCTGCATACGTATCTGAAATCTTAAATTTACCAATGGGATACGTTAGAGGTGGTGCGAAAGACCATGGACGTGGAAACCAAATCGAAGGTGTTGTACCAGTTGGAAAAGATGTCGTTGTTATTGAAGATTTAATTTCAACTGCAGGTTCATCAATTGAAGTAGTTGAAGTATTAAGAGAAGCAGGATGTAATGTTTTAGGTATTGCATCAATCTTCACATACAATTTAAAGAAAGGAATTGATAGATTAGCTCAAGCTAATGTAATTAATCATTCACTTTCTAACTTCGAAACTTTAGTTGAAGTAGCTGCAGAACTTAACTATATAAGTGAATCTGATATTAAGAAAGTATTAAAATTCCAACAAAATCCAAGTGATCCATCTTGGATGGAAGAATAGTTAATTAGATCTATGTTTAACATAGATCTTTTCTTTTTAAAAAAAAGTTTGTGGAATAGAATCCACAAAGTAGTCAAAATAAGTAAGTTTGTGGAACAGAATCCACAAACTTATTTATCCACAAACTTTATAAAATTATATGTTATAATTTCTTATTAATTGAATTATCATAAGAATAGTGGTATAATATGAACAATTAATAAATGGAGGCTATTTATGAAAATAAAAAATAAGAAAAGACTAATAATTATTATTTCATCTATAGTATTAGTTATAGCTGTTATTTTAACAATTGGATTCACAAGTGAATCTTTTAGACAAAAACGAGTTATTAATAATATTAATGATTATGTACAAAATAAATCTTTTGTTGGACCAGAAGCAGGAACTGACTATGTTATGACTCTTGCTTTCCATAAAACAGATGAACAAAAAGTTACTATCAACTTTGGTAAAGAAAATGATAATGGTTACTATTTAACATTTAAAGGTCACTATCGTCTTTATTTTGAAGAAGATAAATTAATGATGGAAATTACCTATAATGTTGAACAATTAGAAAATTTGGTATTTAAAAAAGAAATTTTTAATGTTAAGTATACAAGAAAAGGTGAAATATCATCTTTAGAAAATATTGATGAAAAAGGTGCAACTTCAACATTAAATTATACAGTAGCTTAATATGAAAAAGATTTTAGTTTTATTTACACTTTCATTAGTATTGTTTTTAACAGGATGTCATGTTAAAGATAAAAATGGTGAAGATAATTTCGAACTAGCGACATACACAATTGAAGATGTTAAAAATAGTAAAATCAGAAGTAACAGTAATTATTTGAGTGTATCATTTGGAACACTTAATGAAGGTTATGTTAAAGTAAAAAAATTTTCTGGACAAAGAGAACTAGTATCTAAAAGCGTTAAGTCAGGTGATATGGTAAAAATCACATCAACTGTTGAAAAAGGTAATTTAGGTATTTTTATTAAATGTAATGATTCATATTATCAAATACCAATTAATACTAAATATACATTTACTTTTAATAACTATAGCGGAACTTGTAAGATAATCTTTGTTGGCGAAAGTGCACAATTAAGAATTGATTATGATTTTATTTAAATGTGAGGTAATATTATGGATTTAAAATTACTTGAAAAATTATTAACAACTCCATCAGTAACTGGTTTTGAACTTGCGATGCAGAAGATGTTAATTGAAGAATTAAAAGATGTAGATGACGCAGTTTTTACTCATCACAGTTATAATGTTGTACATGCTGTTAATCCAAGTTCAAAAGTAAAAGTAATGTTACTTGCACATATTGATGAAATAGGTTTAATTATAGAACAAGTATTAGATAATGGTATTTGTAAATTAACTAATGCAGGTAGTATTAAACCCGAAATGTATATGGGACAAAAAGTTAATGTTGTTCGTTATAATTTAGATGGTACATATTCGTATGTTCCTGGTGTTATTGGTTATACCCCTAATTATAATAAAGGTAATGTTGAAGTTGAAGACTTGAATTTAGATTTAGGAACAACATCACGTGAAGAAACATTAAAACTTGTTTCAATTGGTGATGCTGTAGTTCATCAAGATAGTTATCAATTATTAGAAAATAATTTAGTGTCAAGTAGAGCTCTTGATGATAAGATTGCGACATTCATTTGTACAGAAGTATTAAAACGTATTAAGAAAGAGTCAACAAATGGTGTTTATTTCGCATCAACAGTTGGTGAAGAAACAACTAAACGTGGTGCAATCTTTTCATGTGTTGATGTAACACCAACATGTGCTATTGCACTTGATGTTGGATCTAGCTCTGATGTAAAATATCGATCAAGTTTTACAAGAGATGTTAAACTAGGTGGCGGACCAATGTTTACTATTTCAGCATTCGGAAATAAAATACTATCAAAAATGCTTATTGATACAGCAATTAAACATAACATTCCATATCAACAAGTAGTCGAGATTTCTAAGACATGGACAGATTTTGATGAAGTTTATAAGTTAAATGGTGGAATTCCTTCAGACTTAATTAGTATTCCACTTCGTTATATGCATTCATCTGTTGAGGTAGGAAGCTTAAAAGATGTTGAATATATTGTTGAAGTATTAGTACAATTTATTAAATCGTTAGATGAAAATACTTCATTTGATCCATTTAAATAACGTAGTGAATAAAAGAATTTGATTTAAGTCAAATTCTTTTTTCTTTTTAAGTAAGATATTAAGTAAGTTTTAAGTAAGATGATTTATTTATTAATATGTTTTGTAAATTTAATAAAGTATGATACAATATAAAAGAAATAAATTAGGAGAATAAGTATGAATCAGTTTAAAAAGATAATATTCACATTAACTTTCTTATTTTTACTAGTTGGTTGTACACAAACTGTTGATCCACTTGAAATAACAAATGGTGAAAGAATCGAAATATATGTTGGTGAACAAGTAGATTTAGACTATGAAACATCTGAAACAGTAACTGGAGAAGCTGTATGGACCTCATCTAGTGTTTCTACAATTGTTGATGAAGAAGGTATCGTAACAGGACGCGTTCAAGGTGAGTCAACAATAACAGTAACTATTGGAAGTTATAAAGATACCATTGTAGTTATTGTATTACCAAGAGTTCAAGAAGAAGTTAAAATTACCTTAAATTTATCTAACAATAAAATTAAAGTTGGTGAAGTAACTGAATTAATTCCGACTGTTAATCCATCAGAATATCTTGATGATGTTGAATATGTAGTAACATCAGGAAAAGACTGTATTACATTAGAAGGAAATATAATTACGGCTGTTAAAGCTGGTGAGGTTGTAATTCACGCAAAAGTGAATTATTATACAAGTACAAGTATCCTTCTTGAAATTGAAGTTTTTCACGAACATCAATTTATTGATGGCGTTTGTGAATGCGGTGAAAAAGATCCTAATTATGTAGCACATACTCACGTATATATTGATGGTATGTGTAGTTGTGGACAAATTGATCCAGATTATCAAGAAGATTATTTTGAAGATCCATATGTTAATGTAAATAAAGATGAGTTTTACGCAAACTATCAACCTGCTACTAGTTACTTAGATTCTTATTATCGCTCATTACATGGTTTAATGAGTGGCTCAATTGCTGAACAAGATCAAGCTCCAACAATATCTCCTGTAAGACCGATGGAAAATGGGATGTATATTAGAAATACAAGTTGTTTATATTCTAGTGATGGTAATGTATATTATGTTTTAAACTATAAAGGTGAAATTGTTAATAAAATTTATAAAGGTGGAGCATATGTTGTTTTAGAAGAAGTTGCAGCTTATGTATTTGCATTTGGTGATATTCCAGCTAATCATTCTGCTTCTAAAAAGACTAAACCATCAAGTTCCATTTGGGGAGAATACTTAAGAGTAAACCATACTAAATTTAGTGGTGATACTAGTAGATATCCATATGAACCAGCACTACCAAATATTTCTGGTATTGGTGGAGAATTCCAATATTATGAAATGGATGTAGGTACAACTGGTACAGACTGTGATCCATCATATCCGGTAGTAAAATACAATAATGGTTATTCAATTGAACGTGGTGCTGCAAGAATTGTCTATGCTCGTTTTGATAAAAATGGTGATTTAATTATCGACCCAAATGAGAAGTTTGTTTTCTACACTTATAACCATTATAACGATTTTCAAGAGTACTTAAACTATGAAGGTGGTTGGGGAGAAATGTTTGGAAATATTACTGGTGGTGGGACACTATCAAGTAAATACAATTATAATCCAACTGCGTATGTACCTGTAGTTTACAAAGCTTTAGGTACAAGTTATGTTGATTTAAATTATAATCAAATAGACGATGAACATATATATGTTTACTTACCAATTGAAGATAGAAAATACATGTGTTATTAGGAGAAATTATGATTAATTTAAAAAATGATTATTCTGCAATTGCTCATCCTAAAGTATTATCTAAACTTGTTGAATTAAATGAATTAACATTTGTAGGATATGGTTTAGATGAATACTCAAAACAAGCAAGTGATTTAATTAAAGAAACAATTCAATGTGAAAATGCTGATATTCACTTTTTAGCTGGTGGAACTATTACTAATAAAGTATTAATTTCCCATGCATTAAAACCATATGAAGCAGTTGTTAGTTGTGATTCAGGACATATCAACGTTCATGAAACAGGAACAATTGAACAAAGTGGTCATAAGATATTAACTGTACCAAATGTTTTAGGTAAAATGCAAGTATGTGATTTAGAAAAAGTAATTAAAAGTCATACTGATGAACACATGGTTAAACCTAAAATGGTTTATATTTCAAATTCAACAGAATTTGGTACGATCTATAAATATAAAGAATTAGAAGAATTATCTAACTTTTGTAAAGAACACAACTTATACTTATTCATGGATGGTGCAAGACTAGGTGCAGCATTAGCTTCTAAAGAATGTGATTATAAAATTAAAGATTTAAGTGATTTAGTAGATGCATTCTATATTGGTGGAACTAAAAATGGTTTAACGCATGGCGAAGCATTAGTAATAATTAATAATGAATTAAAAAGTGAATTTAGATATTCAATTAAACATTTTGGTGGTATGACTGCAAAAG
>X430_Giraffe__coassemble_232_pt1 | contig 13273 bp, 7 predicted proteins | sample X430_Giraffe__metabat2_low_PE_013 | metagenome-assembled genome bin X430_Giraffe
TCCCATTACAACTTGTGGATATCTAGAAATAAACAGCAAGGGTATTCATCAAGCGCTGGTCGTATCGAACGACTTTTATACTGTTTAAAAAATTTAAAGAAAGAGGCAACAAATTATGAGTAAGAAGAAAAAACTCTTAATATTTTCAATTGCAGCTCTTTTGATAATTGCCGTTATTGTACTGATTGGTCAATTAACGAAAGAAAAACCGCTTGAATATACTTACAACCATAGTTCGAATACAGTTGCAAGTATTGAAACTGGTGACTACTCAACTTACATAAATCAGTTGAAAGCTCACTTAGGTTTAGGTGCAGATGAAGATATTAATACTCCAGATGGTGAAACAATCGTTATCAAAGGAACAGATTACGATGTTGCAGAAGGTTCATCAATCATTTGGGGAAATACAACTACTGCTGGTGTTACTAATAAGACTGTTACTGCTAAAACTACTTCTGGTGAATCTATTTACAATGGTAAATCATTAGAAAACTTAGATGTAGCATTTGTTGGTAATACAAATCAAGTAGTTTATAATTTCTTTGTTCCTGAAGATGGTAATTACAATATCAGAGTTAATTATGTAACTACATCTGATCAAAGTTTCTCTTCATCAATTGAAAGAAAATTAATCATTGTTACAAGTGATAATCAAATTAATGAAATCTATGAAGATAACATGGCTAAACAAAGTTATGTATTCTCAAGAGTTTGGAAGAGAGATTCAAGTTTAGAAAATCATGCTGATATTCAAACATTGATTGATCAATATGACGATATTCATGCATATTTAAAACTTAATACTGATACAAACGGTAATGATGTTAAACCTTCACAAGTTGAAGAAAACAACATTTATGTTTCTGCATATTTATCTGACTACATGGGTTATGTTACTGAACCTTATCAATACTACTTTACATCAGGTCGAAACCAAATCATTTTATCTGCTGTAAAAGAATCATTCTTAATTGAAAGTATTGAACTTGTTCCAGTTGAATCAACTCCTACATATGAAGAATATGTAAATAGTTATCAAAGTGCATCTAACAATGCTCCTGCAGATTATAGTTATCGTGTTGAAGCAGAAGCATCTAAATACACATCTTCTCCAACATTAAACCCTATTACTGATAGAACAAGTTCTAACACTTATCCATTCAGCATTAAAGAAACTAAATTAAATTCAATGGGTGGAGATAGTTGGAAAGTTCTTGGTGACTGGATTATTTGGGAAATCGAAGTACCTGATGATGGTTGGTACAACATTTCTTTAAGAGCTAGACAAAATCTTGTTCGTGGTATGTACTCTCATCGTAAAGTTTATATCGACAATGAAATTCCATTTGAAGAATTAAAACAAACAGTATTCCAATTTTCTTCAGATTGGCAAAATGTTACTCTAGGTTCTAACGATACAGGCAAACCTTTTGATTTCTATTTAACAAAAGGTAAACACCAAATCAAGATGGAAGTTACACTTGGTGTTTATGGTGAACTTGTTGAAGAACTAGAAAACATCACTGATGATTTAAATAAATTATATCTTGATATTATCAAGTATACAACAGCATCTCCTGATACAAACCGTGACTATAACTTACATAACATGGAAAGTTTTGGAGACTTAAATCTTCTTGCAAGAATCCAAGATGCAACTACTAGACTTCAAGTAGTTTCTAAAGAAATCGCAAGAATTTCAAGTAAAAATGCTGACAAACCAGACACTAAAGGTGATGGTGAAATTTACAAGGATGGTAAGAGTGATAAGACAGGCGTTATTGATACACTTGTTGAACAATTAAATTTATTCTTAGAAAATCCTAACAAAGTTACTAAACAATTAAGTTCATTTAGTACAAACGTTTCAAGTTTAGGTACATTATTATCAACACTTCAAGAATTCCCATTAACAGTAGATTATATAGCTGTTTATTCTGCTAATGGTAATTATGAAATGAAAAAACCTAATGAAGGTTTCTTCAAGAGTCTTTGGAATTCAGTAGTAAGTTTCTTCTACTCATTCGTTATTGACTATTCTGAAATCGGTTCATTAAGTGATGAAAAAGTTAGTGAAGGTGTTCAAGATATTGAAATCGAAGTTTGGATGACAATGGGTCGTGACCAAGCTAACGTTATCAGAAAACTTATTGATACAAGTTTCGGTAAGAAAACATTTATGATTAATGGTAAAGAATCACACGTATCTGTTAACTTAAAACTTACTGGTGGAGACGTATTACTTAGAGCTTCTCTTGCTGGTGTAGGTCCTGAAGTTGCGATCAACGTAGATTCAAGCTTACCTGTTAACTATGGTCTTCGTGGTGCTGCACTTGACTTACATGAAGCATTTGGCGAAGATTATGAAAACCACATTAAAAATAATTTTAAACCAAGTTCAATTAGACAATTTACATTCGATGGTGCAACATATGCATTACCGGAAAAACAATTATATATGATGATGTTCGTAAGAACAGATATTATGCAAGATTTGTATGGCGATAATTGGGAAGACGCAGTTCCTGAAACATGGGATGAAGTATTATCAATGATGACTGACTTACAAACAGATGCATTACAATTCTATCTACCAGTTAATGATGCTGGTGCATCGGCTCTTAACCCTGCATTCGTTAGTATGTTATACCAACGTGGTGGTAGATTATATTCAGAAGATGCAAAAGAAACTGGATTATTAAGTGAAGTTGCGATGGATACATTTGAATATTGGACAGACTTCTATACTAAATATTCATTCCCTAAATCAGCATCATTCCTTAACCGTTTCCGTTCAGGTGAAATGCCAATTGGTATTTCATATTATGAAATGTACAACACATTAGCCGTATTCGCTCCTGAAATCCGTGGTGACTGGGCATTCTATCCAATCCCAGGTACTGCTGGAACAATCGTAGATGATGCAGGTGTTGAACATCAAATTATTAATCACACATCAGTTGCATCTGGTTCAGGTGCAATCATCACTGCTAAGAATGCCGCTCGTGATGCAGACAAGAAATATGCTGCATGGGAATTCTTAAAATGGTGGACATCTACTGAAATCCAAAGAGACTTTGGTAGAGAAATGGAAGGTATCTTAGGTATCTCTGCTCGTCATGCGACAGCGAACTACAATGCATTCCAAGAATTAGCTTGGCCTCAAGCTGATATGGAAACTTTATTAAAACAATGGGGTGTTGTTACAAGAGCTGATCAAACAACATTAACTATTGATGGTGAAGTTTACTTATATGAAGAAATTGATGGAATCAAACACTTATATGGTGTTCGTGAAATTCCACAAATTGCCGGAAGTTATATCACAGGTCGTGAAGTTGAAAATGCATACCGTACAGTAATTAACAATAACGTTAATGCTAAAGAAACATTATACAAATATGCACAAAATATCAACAATGAAATTGACCGTAAACGTAGTGAATTTGGACTTCCATTAAAAGAAGAATAGGAGGAAATAATTAGAATATGACAATTTTTCTATATGTTGCGTTTTCATTAATATTTGCTCTTATTACTTATAAGATGGTTAGAATCATTCTTAAAAACCAAAAATTAAACAAAAACAAAGTACGTATTTCAAAAGAAGAAAAACAACGAATTGCAATCGAAAAGAAAGCAAATCGTTCTGAAGAAAAACGTTTATTACGTGAAGCAATGGCTCAAAAGAAAGCTGAATGGAAAGCTGAAGATGCCGCTGCTGATGCTGAAGCAAAGCAAAATATTATTGAACTTAAAAAGCAAATTGAAGAAGCAAAACCTATCTGGGAAGAGTATCACAAACGTTACAAAGAAAACCCAGAAGACGAAAAAGCAGTTGAAGAATATTTCGAATATAACAAGTTCTACAATCGCTTATTACAAAAATTACGTATTGAAAAAGACCGTGTATCTCTAACTCGTAAAGTTGAACGTTGGAGTAAACGTGGTGGTAGATTACGTAGGGAAATTTTCATTAAGAGACAATACTACTATTTAGTAGCTCCTTATGTAATTTTATTCTTTGTATTTACAGTTTTACCTGTAGTAATTTCATTAGTTCTAAGTTTTACAAACTTTAACCTTCTAGAATTTCCAGACTTTGTTGGATGGGAAAACTACATGCGTTTGTTTGTAGATGATGAAAACTTTATGACAGCTATTAAGAATACATTAATCTTAGCGATCGTAACTGGTCCACTAAGTTACTTAATGGCATTCGTATTTGCGTGGTTAATCAATGAACTTCGTCCAAGACTTCGTTCATTCATGACATTAATTTTCTATGCACCATCTATTTCAGGTTCTGCATACTTAGTATGGAAATTAATCTTCTCAAGTGATAGTTATGGTTATGCAAATGCATACTTAATTAAATTCGGTATTTTAAATGAACCAGTTCAATGGTTACAAAATGAAACATACATAATTTGGATCATCATGATCGTACAATTATGGTTGAGTTTAGGTGTAAGTTTCTTATCATTCATCGCTGGTCTTCAAGGTGTTGACAAAACATTATATGAAGCTGGTGCAATCGATGGTATCAGAAACCGTTGGCAAGAGTTATGGTTTATAACTTTACCACAAATGAAATCACAATTAATGTTCGGGGCCGTAATGCAAATTACATCAAGTTTATCTATCGCTGATGTATCAATTCAAATGGCCGGTTTCCCATCAGTAAACTATGCCGGACATACAATTATCACACACTTGATGGACTATGGTAACATCCGTATGGAAATGGGTTACGCATCAGCCATCGCAACAGTACTATTCCTAATCATGATACTTGCAAATATGTTAGTACGTAAAATTTTAAGAAGGGTAGGTAGCTAATAATGGCAGACAAATTTGATGATGCATTAGCCGGCGGTGAATTAACCAAAGCTGAGAAAAGAAATATAAAACGTCAACAAAAATTAGCCAAGAAATATGGTATTCGTGATGAAGCTACCATGGGCAAAGTTGAACGATTCTTCTATTTACGTGCTAAGAAAAGAAGAATTAAGAAAAAGAAAAGAATGAGCAGAAGCTTAGGTGGAGATATTGCTTTATTCTTAATGCTATTATTCTTTGGTCTATTTAGTGCATATCCACTAGTTTACTCAATCAATGCAGCATTTAAACCTTTAAATGAATTATTCATTTTCCCACCTAGATTATTCGTACAAAACCCAACAACAGATAACTTTACAGACCTTGCGATGTTGATGCAAGACTCTTGGGTTCCTTTCTCAAGATACTTCTTCAACACAATCTTTATTACATTAATGGGTACAATTGGTCACGTAATCATTGCTTCAATGGCTGCGTATCCACTTGCAAAACATAGATTCCCAGGTAGCAAAGTTATTTTCGGTTTAGTAGTTTATTCATTAATGTTCGCTGCACAAGTTACAGCAACACCTAAATACATTATCTTTAGTGTTTTAGGACTTGTAGATACTCAATGGGCTATTATTATTCCAGCCTTTGCATATTCATTAGGTCTATACTTAATGAAACAATTTATGGATGACATTCCAATGGAATTAATTGAATCAGCAAAAATCGATGGTGCAAACGAATTCCAAATTTACTGGCGTATTGTTATGCCACTTGTTAAACCAGCTTGGTTAACATTAATCATTCTTTTATTCCAACAATTATGGAATAACGATGGTGGAACATTCATTTATAGTGAACAATTAAAACCATTAAGTTACTCACTTCACCAAATCGTTGCCGGTGGTGTTGCGAGAACAGGTAGTGCCTCTGCCGTTATCTTAATTATGATGATTGTGCCAATTACTGTCTTTGTATTATCACAAAGTCAAATCATTGAAACAATGGCGCATTCAGGTATGAAGTAGGAGGTACAAAAAATGAAAAAGAAATTATTATTTTTAACAATCCTATTAACATTCTTACTTGTGCCAACATTTGTTATTGGTGCATACTCTTACAACTATGACTTCTTTAAAAACCCAATTTTTTCAAGTGAAGGTTTAACATTTAAAGATGCAATTAGTTATACAGAAATGTTTAAAAACGATACTTACAAAGACTCAGAAAACTTTGTAGGTGGAGACAAAGTAAATAAATTCATTGACTTATCTGATTTAGCAGTATATGGTAATGAAATTTATGTATTAGATGGTGCAGCTACTGCTTCAAGTGAAAATGCCATTTCATTTGATGTATTTGCTAAAAAAGATGCAGAAACAGCTGCTGCAAAACAAAAAGTTAAAGTAATCAAAAATAGTGGAATCTATATTTTAAATAGTGACTACACAATTAAAAATAGATTAAACATTTTTGAAATTACAGATGAAGCCGCAAAAGTTTTAGCTGAAAGTTATTATTACACAAACACTAATGGAACAAAACAATATTTATATGATCCAAATAAGTTAGAAAATATTACTATTGCTGAAATCGAAGCTGCAACAATCCTTATTGACAAAAACGTTAAAACAGTTCGTGCTCCATTCTTCGCATACGACTTACGTAAAGAAGCTGCTGGAGAACAAACTAAATATGAAACTTGCGTTATGTTAAATTCCGCAAATGGTTTATATGTTACTGAAGATTACATCTATGTTGCTGACTCAGGTAACTCAAGAATCTTAGGTATTAATAAAAATGGTTTCATCGTTGATAAAGTTTATACTACACCAGACGATGAAGGAACATTCTTCATGTTCGACTATCAAGACGAAGCAACAACTAAAATCTTATATCAACCATCTAAGATTGTTGTTGATGGATCTGGACGTCTATACACAATTGCAAAAAATACTTACCAAGGTATCATTGAATATAACCAAAATGGTGAATTCAATCGTTTCTTAGGTAAAAACTTAGTAACAAAACGTTCATGGTGGGCATTCTTATTAAGTGATGCACAATATGCAAAATTATCACTTAACTTACCATCTGAATTTACAAACTTAACACTTGACGATCGTCAATTAATTTACGCTACTGCTCAACCCGATGCATCTGCAACAACAGCAGCAGAAATGATTAAATTAATTAATACATCTGGTAAAGACGTATTAAAACGTAACGGTTATGTTACACCTGATGGTGACATTAAATATGCATCATATTTAAAACCGGCAATTGAAGGTTCATCTAAATTTACAGCAATCGATGTAAATAAAGACCGTATCTATTCAGTTGCTGACAAAACAAGAGGTCGTATTTTCACATATGATGAAGAAGGTAACTTACTTTATGTATCTGGTGAAAAAGGTAACCTTGATAGCAATATCAAAAACCCAGTTGCTTTAAAATACTTTACAGTAACTGATAAAGCAACAAATCATGATTTAGAATATGTTTTATTACTTGACCAAGGTGCTGGAACAGTAATGATTTATGAAACAACACAATTTGGTAAATTAGTAAATGAAGCAACAAGTTTATACTTAAATAATGATATTCACGGTGCTAAAGAAAAGTGGGAAGAAGTTGCAAAAATGAACAGTAACTACGAACTTGCTTATGTTGGTATCGGTAAGAGCCTTTTAAGAAATGGCGAATATCAAGAAGCTATGAGATATTTTGAATTAGGTCATAATGCAGAATATTACTCAGATGCATTTAAACAATATCGTAACGATTTATTAAAAGAAAACTTCGGAATTCTTATGACAGGAATCGTTGTAATTGTAGTTGCCGGTGTTGCACTTACAGTTACTAAAAAGATTTACGCAAAAAATCTAGCAAGATCTAAGAGGGAGGAAGCATAAAATGAAAGTATTAAATTACATTAAAAAATTATTAGCTGCCTTTTATGAAAACTTTGTAAAAGTTCCTCTAAGATTATTATCACATCCAGTAATTGGATATACTGAATTTAAAGAAGATAAAAAAGGCAAATTAAGTGTCGGAATTGGAATGGTTTTATTATATGCATTATTAACTATTATTCGTTATAATGCTGATGGAATCATTATCAATAAAAATGACCCTACAAAATTTAATAGTATTCTATTAATAGTTTATACAGTTATGCCACTTGTAATTTTATCTGTTGCTAACTGGAGTATTTCTACTCTTATGGATGGTAAAGCAACAATGAAACAAATCTTTACAATGGGTGGTTATTCATATTTTCCATTAATTATTTTTGGAATTGTAAACTTAATTTTAAGTAATGTTTTAACAGTAGATGAAGCTGATATGATCGTTCTATTTACTGTTTTAGGATTTGTATTAACTGTTTACATGATTTTTATGGGACTAGTAGTTTTACAAGAATATGGCGTTGCTAAAGCGATTTTAACAGTAATTTTAACAATCGTTGCAACTGCAGTTATTCTATTTATTGCACTTCTTGTCTTCGACTTATCACAACAAATATACGGTTTCTTCTATTCACTTTATAAAGAAATTGTATCTAGGTTCTTATAGGAGGTAGTCGAGATGAAATTAAGATGGCCAAAATTTTTAACAGTTAAAAGAACTATTTTATTCGCTTTATTAATCGCTGTTATAATATTTGTATTAGTATATTTATTAGGTGGTTATAAAGCTGCTAAACCTACTGATGATAGAATGCCATTCTCAACAGAAGGTTTTATCGATATCGAAGAATATATCGAAGATGAAATTGATGAAAATAATAAAATTTTCGCGAGTGCTTTATCTAAATTAACAGTAGATAATTATAAAACTCAAGTAACAGAAGTTGAAAAACTTTGTAAAACAGTTGCATATTATTCAGCATTCTCAGATAAAATTGAAGAGTTAAAACAAGCAGATCCTGCTAATGCTGATAAATATGAAAACAATGTAAAAACTGAAACACTTATTACTGATGTTGAAAATGCTAAACAAACAATGAATGAGTTTAGATTTGCAGACGGTAAAGGTTTAGAAAAATTAGATGCAAATGGTAATGGTTATCGTTTATATCTAAATTACTTCACAACACAATTTAAAATTGTACGTGTAGAAAATAACGTAGAAGTTAATGAATGGTATTCAAATCCTCAAAATACTCTACATACTCAAAACGTTGGTTCAACATTAACTAACCAAAAGAGTCCACTTATTCTTTATTACTACACACCAAATGGAGCAACTCTACCTTATAATGCATTTGAATATTCAATTAATGATAACCAAGGTGACGAACAAACTCCAGCATATGTAGATCAAACATTTAGTTATCGTTTTGATCAAGAAAATGGTACATTACAAGTTTATTACACTTTTGAACAAAAAGGTGATAAATATTCAGATTATCCAAAATATATTTCAAGTGAAAGATATCAAGAATTAATTAAACGTAATCAAGCAAATTTAGCAGCATTTAGAGCTGAGGTTGCTAAGTATACTGAAAAACAAGCTCAAGATTACTTTAATGCACACTATAATGTAAAATACATTCGTAACTATTTTGCAACACTTAACGATTATCCAGGACGTACTGCTTATATCGGACCTGAAGCTTTCAAATTTATGAAAGGTTATAATGTTACAAAACCAGAATCTGCTGAATTAGTTAACTTAACTAATTTACCAGAATTATTTAAAGACTTAAGTCTAAATGACAAACGTCGCTTCTGCTTATTAATGTGGAGACTTGAATATGAATATGTTCAAAATGGTAATCACGAATTTGCAAAAGCAAACTTAGTAAGACCTGACTCAGTATATTTTGCTGATTCTTACAATTTCATTGATAAAGCAAATGAACAATCAACATCATTTGGTATTGACCATTATGTATATGATGGTTCATATAGCGCTGAAGGTTTAACTTCAAGAGTTAGACAATTATTAAAACAAACATTAATTAAAAAATTATTCTATACAGAAGAAGATTTAGCTGCTGACCAACAACAATTTAGTGTTGAAGTTGTTGATGACCGTCCATCATTTAAAGCTTGTGTTCAATACACATTAACTGAAGATGGATTCAGCGCAACTATCATCAATAATTCTTTAAAAGAAGCTATTGATCCAAAATCAAATAAGGTTAAATACCCTATTTATAAAATCGAAATTTTACCATATTTCTCTGCTATCAGTGATGACTATGCTGAAATTAAAGCAGTAAATGAAAATGGTATGCCAACTCGTTATGAAACAAATATTACAAAACTTCAAGAAACAAATGGATACATTGTAATTCCTGATGGAAGTGGTGGCCTTGTTAACTTTAATAATGGTAAACTTTCTTACTCAAAACGTGTTTATACAACTGACTTAGCATTTGTTGAACAAGTTAAACAAACACATGCTGAAGAAGTATTATTACCAATGTATGCATTATCATATGACGGAATTAGTTTTGGTGCTGATGCAATGGGTAATTTAACAGCAAGTAGTATTATTGCAAGAGCAACTAAAGGTGCTCCACAAATGGTATTAAATGCTGCTGTAAGTTCTGCAAGTGATTCTTATAATAAAGCATTCTTTGCTGCAACATACCGCGAATCACAAGAAGTAACAATCGGTACTGGTTATTACGCAACTCCTGTAACTTCAGTTACTCAAGCAAACGTATTAACTGACTTTACTGTAGAATATTCATTAATCAATGAAGGTGGATTAACTTATTCTGATATCGCTAAGAGATATCAAGAAATGTTAATTGGTGACATCTTAGATAAAAATACTAAAGATGAAACAAATGAAACTGTTGTTAATGCTGAATACTTAGGTTTATATGACTATACAACAAACTTCCTTGGAATTGTTTATGATGGTCATGACACATTAACTACTTATGGACAAGCCATTGAAATTACAAAACAATTAAAAGATTGGGGTGCTAACAAGATTAATGTTCAATATCTTGGATGGCAAAAATCTGGTCTTGTAAATGAAACATTCGGCGATATGAAATTTACAAAGAAACTTGGTTCAAAAGATGAACTACAAGCAATGTTAGATTATTTCAAACAAAATGATGTAACATTATATCCAAATGTAAGCTTCTATGAAGTTAATAAATTTGATGAATCATTTGGTAAGATTAGATATGCATCTCGTGACATATCTAGTGAATTTACTGAAAAATATCCTTACGATTTAGCAAGTGGTATTTTTGATAAAACACAAAGAGCTATTTATACTATTTCACCTAAGTTCTATTATGCATTCGTTGAAGATTTAGTTGAAAACTTCAATAAAAATAATCCAACTTTAGGAAGTATGGCTTTTGAAAAACTTGGTTCTAAGATTGTTGGCGACTATGAAAAACGTCAAGAATTCTTTAGACAAGATTCAGTTATTGCTCAAATCGGAGTATTCAACGAACTTGAAGCAAATAACATCAAAAACATTACATTAACTGCTCCATATGAATATGCAGTTAAATATGCTGATAACATTGTAGAATTACCATATTCTTCTACATTATTAGATATCTTCGATTATTCAATTCCATTCTATCAATTAGTATTCACTGGATTCCGTGATTATAGTGGATTAATCGTTAATGCTAATGACGAAAAAGGATTAAATAATCACGTTATGAAGATTTTAGAAACTGGTTCTAACATTGATTTCACATTCAGTTATGATAGTTCAGATGAATTAATTCAAACTGATTACAACTATTATTACTATACACAATATAGTGACTGGGAAAGAGAAGTTAGATCATTATTAACAGTTATGGATTCATTAGAATTACATAAATACTATTTAGCATCACATGAAATCGTTAATGGTAATACTTCAGTATTTAAAGTAACTTATAAAGTTAAAGATTCATGTAAAGCATTAGTTACTGATGATGAATTCTCAGTATACTTAAATTACTCTGATATGGAAATTGATTTAGCAAATACTAATTTAACTATTATCGATGTTGAAAATACAGAGTACAAACCATTCATTAACAAAACAACTTCAGGTAAGATTAACCCATGGAGTTGTGCAACAGATAAGGAGGTAGCTTAAGATGGAAGAAAAAGATCTAATTGAAGAAGTTGAAGCCGTTGAAAGTACTGAAGAAGAATCTGTTCATAAATTAATGGATATTAATAAAGAGGAAAAAGAAGTTAAAGGCTTCGCAAAATTAAAAGAAAAAGTTTCTAGAGGATTCAGAAACTTACTTAACAAAATTTCAAATTTCCTAAACAATAATAAAGTAGGTCAAGTAATTAAGAAAATCTTTAAATACATTGGTTTATTCTTCTATTATTTAGGTTATCCATTTGTATTATTTAAACGTAAATGTTATGACAAATGGTCAAGTAAAGGACAAAAATTATTTGTTGCGATTTTGTTCTTAACACCAGTAATGCTTGGGTTCTTAATTTTCTATTTATACCCAATGATTATGTCTTTGATTTACTCATTCAGTGGAGTTGTATCAAGTAATGGTGTTCATGTATTCTTTGGTAAATTTATTAATCCATCTCAAGCTGGTTCATTACAAAACTTACCAATCACTGAAGTTGGAAATGCGTTAAAGACTGATTTCTTTGGAAACTATCGTTATGCATTTACTGAATTAATGTTCTCTGCTCGTGGAGCAGACTTCGGTAGTGATGAAAAAATTAGTTTCATCCAAGCTTTAACTGAAACTGGATTCCAAACAATCCTAGATGCAGTTGTTATTACAATATTCAGTTTATTAATCGCTGTTATGTTAAATGGTAACTTCAGAGGTAGAGCTGTTGCAAGAGCAATTTTCTTCCTTCCAGTTATCTTAAACTCAGAAGCAATCACAGTTGCAACAGACTCAACTGCTGCGATTGACTCTGTACTTAACTCAATCGGACAAAATGCCCTAAGTCAAATCTTTGACATGAAAGCATTCTTTACTCAGATAGGTATTCCTGCAAAAATTGTAACATTCTTAAGTGATATTACATCAACTATTTATAGTACAATTTCTTATGCCGGAGTTCAAATCTTGATCTTCTTAGCCGCTATTCAATCTGTTCCAGGCCACTTATATGAAGCTGCGAAAATTGAAGGTGCTACGAAGTATGAATCATTCTGGAAAATCACATTACCAATGGTTTCTCCAATGATTTTAACAGTTGTAGTTTATACAATCGTTGACTCATTCCTAAGAAGTGATTTAAGCTTCTACATCGAAACATTATGTAAGAACTATAATTATGGTATCCATGCAGCTGTTTCTTGGTGTTATATCTTATTATCATTATTAATTTTAGGAATTGCATTACTAATTTTAAAGAAGGTGGTGTTCTATCATGATGAACGAAACTAAAACGCCATCAAAAGCTAAATTAAAATACGAACAAATTTCATTAGCAAAAGATATCGTAGATTTTGGACC
>X430_Giraffe__coassemble_233_pt1 | contig 13215 bp, 11 predicted proteins | sample X430_Giraffe__metabat2_low_PE_013 | metagenome-assembled genome bin X430_Giraffe
CTTTGGATTCGCTAGGTTTTGCCTCTAAACTAGCTGATTGTCGTAGCAAAGATCCAGAAATTTCAGAAATGTATATAGTCGAAGGGGATTCCGCCGGTGGATCAGCAAAACAAGGAAGAAATAGTTTATTTCAAGCTATTTTGCCTTTAAGAGGTAAAGTTTTAAATGTTGAAAAAGCAAGAGAAGATAAAATATTAAGTAATAAAGAAATAATATCTATTATCCAAGCCATAGGTACAGGTATAAAAGATGAGTTTGATATTAGCAAAGCTAGATATCATAAAGTAGTTATTATGACCGATGCCGATGTCGATGGTGCACATATTACAACTTTATTATTGACGTTTTTTTACCGATATATGAAACCTTTAATAGAACAGGGGTATGTTTATATAGCAATGCCTCCATTGTTCAAAATTTCGCAAAATAAGCGTGTAGAATACGCATATAGTGATGAAGAGTTAGAAGAAAAATTAAAGAAATATACAGGTAGACCAAATATTCAAAGATATAAAGGGTTAGGAGAAATGAACGCAGAACAGCTTTGGGAAACGACAATGGACCCAGAGGTTAGAACTTTAATAAGAGTTAATATTGAAGATTCTATTGAAGCCGATAGAATATTTAGCACTTTAATGGGTGATGATGTAGAACCTAGAAGAGAATTTATTGAAGAAAACGCTGTGTTTGTTAAGAATCTTGACATTTAGGTGTTTATATGGATAATGAAAGAGAAATAATCCAAGAAGAACAGTTAGATGTTCTTCCAAAAGGGATTTTAGAAGTAGATTTAAATCATGAAATGAAAGATTCCTTCTTAAGTTATGCAATGAGTGTTATCGTTTCACGTGCATTGCCGGATGTTAGAGACGGGATGAAACCAGTTCATAGAAGAATTTTATATGCGATGCATCAGTTGGGTAACTATAGCGATCGCCCTCATAAAAAATCTGCCCGTATCGTTGGTGACGTTATCGGTAAATATCACCCACATGGTGATACAGCGGTTTATGAAGCTATGGTAAGAATGGCACAAAATTTTAGTTATCGTTATCCTTTGGTTGACGGACACGGTAACTTTGGCTCTGTCGATGGTGATGGAGCAGCCGCAATGCGTTATACAGAAGCAAGAATGTCTAAACTTTCTGGAGAACTTTTGAAAGATTTAGATAAAAATACTGTTGATTTTGTAGATAACTATGACGGAAGCGAACAAGAACCAGCGGTTTTGCCATGTAGATATCCAAACTTATTAGTTAATGGAACATCTGGTATTGCGGTAGGTATGGCAACAAATATTCCACCACATAATTTAGGTGAAACTATTGATGCGATTTTAGCAATAATTAATAATCCTGAAATTCCAATCGACGAATTATTAAATTATATTAGTGCTCCGGATTTCCCAACGGGTGGAATTATAATGGGTACTCAACAAGTTAAAAAAGCATATTTGACAGGAATGGGTACTGTTACGGTACGTGCTAAAACTGAAATTGTAAAATTAAAAAATAATAAACAAGAAATTATAATTAAAGAAATACCTTATCAAGTAAACAAAACACGTTTGATTGAAAGAATTGCTGAAATTGCAAACCATAAAATTATTGAAGGTGTTACTGATTTACGTGATGAATCATCAAGAAAAGGCATTAAAGTTGTTATTGAACTTAAAAAAGATGCTAATGCTAAAGTAATATTAAATAATTTATTTAAACATACACAAATGCAAACAACATATGGCATAAATATGTTGGCGTTAGACAATGGTCAACCTAAAGTGTTTAATATAAAGGATATGTTAAGCAGATACCTTGATCATCAAGTTGAAGTAATTACAAGAAGAACTCAATTTGATTTAGATAAGGCAAAAGCAAGATTACATATTGTTGAAGGTTTATTAATAGCTTTAGCGTCAATTGATGAAGTTATTGCAATAATTAAAGCATCTGAAACTCCTGATATTGCTATTAGTAAGCTAACTGAAAAATTTCTATTAACAGAAATTCAAGCAAAAGCAATTCTTGATATGCGTTTACAAACTTTAACAGGTTTACAAGTAAATAAACTTGAAGAAGAAAAATCAAGATTAACAGATCTTGTTCATGATTTAGAAGAAATTCTTGTAAATCATTCAAGAAAAATGCAAATAATTGTTCAAGAATTACAAGAAGTTAAAAACAAATACAGCGATAAACGTCGTAGTGAAATTGATACAAGCAGTGAAACAGAAGTTAATGATGAAGATTTAATTAATGTTGAAGATGTAATTGTAACAATTACTAATAAGGGTTATATAAAGAGAATGAATATTGGAACTTATAGAGCCCAAAGACGCGGTGGTAAAGGAATAACTGGAACTAAGATGCAAGGTGATGACTTTGTAGAAAGATTATTATTTACATCAAGTCATGATAATTTATTATTCTTTACTAATTTTGGTAAAGTATATATTATGAAAGCTTTCCAAATTCCAGCAGCTAGCAGAATTTCAAAAGGATTACCTTTAGTTAATTTACTTCCGTTTGAAGAAAACGAAAAATTAGCCGCAGTTATTAACTGTCAGTCAGTTGAACAAGGTGGATATTTATTATTCGCAACTAAGAATGGTATTATTAAAAAGACTGAATTAATTCAATATAAAAACATTAGAAGTACAGGAATTCGTGCTATCAATTTAAACGATAATGATGAATTAATGGAAGTTGCTTTAACTGATGGTACAAAAGAAGTCATTTTAGGAGCTTCTAATGGTAAAGCAGTAAGATTTAACGAATCTTTAGTTCGTTCATCAAAACGCGCTGCAACAGGTGTAAGTGGTATTAAAGTTGCTGAAGGCGAAAAACTTATTGGAATGTGTGTTTCAAGTGACGAAAACGATAGTATCATGATTATCACTTCAAATGGTTATGGTAAACGTACATCAGTTGAATCATTTAAATCAAAAGGAAGAAACGGTAAAGGCGTAAAATTTATGAATCTTACTGGTAAAAATGGTGTGCCTGTAAGTTTAAAATTAGTTTCTGGAGATGATGATTTAATAGTTATTACAGATAAAGGAATGATTGTAAGAACGCACTTAGATCAAATCTTAACGATTGGAAGAGATACTCAAGGTGTTAAAGTTGTTTCTTTATATGATACACATACTGTTGCTTCTATCGCAATTGTTCCTCGTAGTGACGATGAAGACGAAAACGACGAAGAAATTGATGATATTAATTTCGAAGAAGAGTTTGAAGAAGAACCAACAATCAATTTTGTTCAAGAAGAAACAGAAGAATCAGAAGAAGAATCTGATTTTGAAGAAGAATATGATGATATTTAAAATAAGTGGAGTTTTAACTCCACTTATTTTGCATAAAAGTTGACTTTTGAATTACAATAATATATAATAAACAAGTAAAACCAATGAAAAGGAATAGTAACTAAAACAACATTTTTAAGAGAGATAGTGGTTGGTGCGAACTATTAAATGAACTTTAGTGAATCTACCTTAGAGGTGACTTTGAAAAAAGCTCCGGCTGTAGACCGTAATCTACTATAAAAGTGAGAGGTAACTCTAATAAGGGTGGCACCGCGGACTATGAAAGTTCGTCCCTGTTGTTTTTCAACAGGGATTTTTTTATATTTGTAAAGGAGATTATTATGTTAGATATTAAATTTTTAAGAGCAAATCCAGAATTAGTAAAGGAAAATATAAAGAAAAAATTTCAAGATTCTAAGCTTCCATTAGTAGATGAAGCAATTGAACTTGATATTAAAATAAGAGATGTTAAACAAGAAGGCGACGTATTACGCGCAAAAAGAAATAGCGCAAGTGGTGAAATTGGTAAACTAATGCGCGAAAAACGTCAAGCAGAAGCAATGCAAATTAAACAAGAGGTTGTAGAAATTAATGATAAACTTATTTCTCTTGAAAAAGAAGAAGCAGAACTTGCTGCGAAATTAAAGAAAATTATGATGACAATTCCAAACATCATTGATCCAAGTGTACCAATTGGTAAGGATGATAGTGAAAATGTTGAAGTACAAAGATATTTAGAACCAAAAGTGCCAAATTTTGAAGTTCCTTATCATTTAGATATTATCGAAAAAGTAAATGGTATTGATTTAGATGGTGCAAGAAAAGTTTCAGGAAATGGTTTTTATTATTTAATGGGTAATATTGCTAGATTACATTCTGCTGTATTATCTTATGCAAGAGATTTTATGATTAATAAAGGATTTACATACTGTATTCCTCCATTCATGATTAGAAGCGATGTTGTAACTGGTGTTATGAGCTTCGCAGAAATGGATGCAATGATGTATAAAATTGAAGGCGAAGATTTATACCTAATTGGTACTAGTGAACACTCAATGATTGGTAAATTTATCGATACAATTAATGATAAAGCTAAATTGCCATATACATTAACAAGTTATTCACCATGTTTTAGAAAAGAAAAAGGTGCCCACGGTATAGAAGAAAGAGGAATCTATCGTATTCATCAATTTGAAAAACAAGAAATGATAGTTGTATGTGAACCAGAACAATCAAAAGAATGGTTTGAAAAGTTATATCAATATACTGTTGAGTTATTTGTTAGTATGGAAATTCCAGTTAGAACTCTTGAATGTTGTAGCGGCGATTTAGCTGATTTAAAAGTTAAGAGTATTGACGTAGAAGCATGGAGTCCAAGACAAAAGAAATATTTTGAAGTAGGAAGTTGTTCTAACTTAGGAGATGCTCAAGCAAGACGTTTAGGCATTAGAATTAAGGGAGAAAATGGTAATTATTTTGCACATACTTTAAATAACACAGTCGTAGCTCCTCCAAGAATGCTTATTGCATTACTTGAAAATCACCTACAAGAAGATGGTTCAATTAAGGTTCCAGAAGTCTTAAGACCATATATGGGTGGTTTAGAATATATTAAATAAAAAAAGTTCCTTTGTAAAAAAAAGGAACTCTTACTTATATATAAGTATATTATTCAGTGATTCTCTTATGTAGCTTAGCTAATTCATCAAAATTAGGTTCATGTGGACATTCTTTAAAATAACACTCATCATTACCATATCTTGGAATAATGTGAATGTGGTAATGTCCTACAACTTGACCTGCTAATGAACCGTTGTTATTTAATAAATTTACATTTTGAATGTTTAGTTTTTCTTTTAGTATTTGAGTAGTTTTTAAAACGGCATCAAAAATTTCTTTTCCTGTGTCACTATCTAACTCAAAAATATTTTCAACGTGTTTTTTAGGAATGACTAGTGTATGACCTACAGTGTTTTGAGAAATATCTAAAAAAGCTAAAGCGTGTTCTGATTCATAAATTTTATAACTAGGAATTTCGTTGTTTATAATTTTACAAAAAACGCACATATATATACCTCCAATTAGCTTTATTATAACAAATAACTAAGTTTAATAAAACTAATTAAATAAGGTAATTATGCAAAAGGATATTCGTAGTCAATATCTGAATCGAATGCTACATAGGATAAATATATAGTTAATAATAGATAAGTAATACCAGTTTGTGAATCTTTTAAAATGATATGGTCTTTACCAGCTGCAGTAATTTCTCCCTTAAAGACTTTTGAACCCCATTGACTATTTTCAAAATTCATATATATAGTTGCAGTTTTGCCACGATTAAGTCTTAGGATGTTTTCGACATATGATTGTTCTAATGGTAAAGTTGCATTAGGTGGGTACATGAAGTTTGGTGTTTGAACAAAATTAGGGTTTTGAGAAAAGAATGGTTGGTTAAAACCATATGGATATTGATAGTTGATTGTCATAATTCTCCTTTCTAATAACAGTTTTCGCTTTCAACTGGGGTGTAAAAACAATGCGATTTGTATTTGCCAGTATTCCAAGCTCCCCACCATGAAGGTTCACAACCAGAATCAGAACTATAAAACCACAGTGCACGACTGGCAGGATGAAATCTTTCACCATTAATTGCACGTTTAGCAAGTTTTATATCAATGCTTCTGGCAGCTTGGTAAAAATAAGAATTAAGTGTTGCTTCAAAACCGCCTGGACGTTGAAAAACCATTTGTTTAATAGTTCTAATGTTTTTGAAATCTAAACAGTTTGCTAATACTCTGTTAATTCCAACATTTCCAACCATTAACATTCCTAGTTCTCCTTCTCCTTCGGCTTCAGCACGCATAAGTCTTGCTAATAATTTAGTTTCTTCGTTGTTATATTTAACAACTGCCATATTATCACCTCAGGTAATAATATATATGTTATGAATAAATGAAATATGAATTTAGGAGGTAAAAAAATGGAATGTGATAAAAATTGTAGTACATGTCAGTCAACATGTGGCAAGGTTTGTCCAGTATGTGGGGCAACTGCAATTGGAGTAAATACTGCAACGGTATTAAATTTGACAGATGTTGAAGTAAATGTAAATGATCATTTTTATTTATGTTTAAACGGAAAATGTAACGCTGCGTATTTTAGCGATTTAGGAACATTAATAGAAAAAACTGAAGTCAAAGTTCCAATTTGGTTTAAAAGTAATTTCTTCGAGTATATTGTTTGCTACTGTAGAAAAATATATTTAAGAGATGTTATTAAAGCTGTATTTTCGTTAGAGAACCCTACTATAGAAGAAATAATAAAATTCTTAGGAAAAGATAATATTGTAAGCAATTGTGTTGCAAACAATCCTACAAGCAAAAGTTGCGATTTATTATTTGAAAATGCAATTGAATATGCAAAAGAATTAAAAGAACAACAAAATAATGAGAAAGAAAGACAATAATTTGTCTTGGAATATATATATGATTTTATTAGATGGAAAAAAAGTTTCAAAAGATATTAAAGATAATTTAAAACAAGAAGTTTTAAACATCATAAATGAAAACAAAAGAGCTCCACACCTTGCGATTGTATTAGTCGGAAATGTTATGGCTAGTCAAATTTATGTAAAAAATAAAATTAAAGCATGCGAATACACGGGTATAAGAGCAACATTAATAAGAAAAGAAGAAACAGTAACAAATGAAGAACTTGTTTCTTTAGTTAACGAGTTAAATAATGATAATGAAATAGATGGTATAATTGTTCAATTGCCGCTTCCTAAACATATAGATGAACAATTAATTATTAATACAATTAGTTCAACAAAAGATGTTGATGGTTTTGGTATAGAAAATAAAGGAAAATTATTTAGCGGATTAGAATGTTTCAAAAGTGCTACACCTTTTGGTATTATTAAGCTTTTAGAAGCGTATAATATAGATATTACCGGAATGAATGCGGTAGTAGTTGGTAGAAGTAATATCGTTGGTAAACCGATGAGTATTATGTTGCTTGATAAAAACGCGACTGTTACTATTTGCCATTCAAGAACAAAAGATTTAAAAAAAGTTACTAGTCAAGCTGATTTATTGGTAGTTGCGATTGGTAAAGCAAAGTTTATTAAAGAAGACATGGTCAAAGAAAACGCAATTGTTATTGACGTTGGAATGAACAGAGATGAATTTGGTTTATGTGGAGATGTCGATTTTGAAAATGTTTCAAAAAAAGCATCATATATTACACCAGTTCCTGGCGGAGTAGGTCCATTAACAATTGCAATGTTATTAACTAATACATTATTGGCATATAAAAGAAAATAGAAAGAAGGGTTAATTATGGTTATTGTAGGACTTGGTAATCCTGGTTCAAAATATGAACAAACAAGACATAATGTCGGATTTATGTTTGTTGATAAATTAGCAGAAAGTTATAATGCGAACTTTGTTTTAGATAAACAAAAGGAAGCGTTAATTGCAGATATATATATTGATGGAAAAAAACACCTATTAGTTAAGCCTGTTACATATATGAATAATTCGGGTAATGCTGTTATTAAAGTATTAAATTATTGGAATATAGACCCTAGTGAATTAATTGTGGTATATGATGACATGGATTTAGAAGTTGGAAAGATTCGTATTCGTAAATTTGGGTCTGCTGGTGGACATAATGGAATGAAATCAATTATTTCACACATCCAAACACAAGATTTTAAGCGTATTAGAATTGGGATTGGAAGATCGATTGATAATATTGAACATGTTTTAGGAAAGTTTAAACCTAGTGAAAAGCCATTAATAGAAGAAGCTGTGTCTTTAGCACCAAATTTAATAATAGATTATTTAGCTAAAGGCATTGATTTCTTAATGAATCGGTACAACTAATGTTTGATATTATAAAATATTTTAATAGTCATAGTAAATATGACAAGATAGTTAATCAAATACTAGGTTCTAAAAGAACATATATATATAATTCTGCAAACACAATTCAAAAATTGTTAACTTTCAAGTTATTTAACAAATTAAACAAAACAATTATAATCGTATATCCTAATATATTTGAAGCAAGTAAGGCCTATGAAGACTACTTGGAATTAACCGAAGCTGATCAAATCAGCTTTTTTCCTGTTGAAGAACTAGTTGCTAGTGAACTAATTGCATCAAGTAATACATATCGATTAGAAAGAATTAAAACAATATTCAAAATAATTAATAATGTTCCTCAAATCATTATAACTTCGGTTGAAGGAATAACAAGAAATGTATTAAATAAAGATAAATTAAAGAATGCTATTTTAAAAATCAAAAAAGAAGATATATATAATAGAAATGCTTTATTACAAGATTTAGTAATTAGAGGTTATCAAAAAGTAACAATAGTTGAAAATCCGGGTACTTATAGTGTGCGAGGAAGTGTAATAGATATATATCCAATTAATTTTGATAACCCAGTTAGAATTGAGTTTTTTGATAACGAAATTGATAATATTAAAATTTTTGATGTTTCATCTCAAAGAAGTATTGAAAAACTAAATGAAGTACATATATATCCCTTTTATGATATTGTTTATAATGATGATGAAATACCAGCCATAAAAGAAAGAATTTTAAATACACAGCTATATAATGAGAAGACAATAAATGTAATAAATAATATTGAACAACATTATATGTTAGATCAATTATATTTATACTTACCATATATCGACCCAACATTCCAAACATTTACCGATTTATTGGATGATAAGATAGTCTTTGTTTCTAATTATTTAAAAGCAATTGACAAAGAACAAATTAATTATAATGAATTATATGAATATATATCTAATACTAAATTTGTGCCAAATATGGAATGCTTTAAAACGCTTGAAGAAATACTTGCATGTAGTGATAAAAGTTTAATATTCGAAAGTTTTGGGGTCGAAAATAAAGAAATAAACTATGATCTTTCTATTGATATCCAAACTTCAAATAATGTTGAATATAATAATTATTTATCTAGTATGATAAAAGAGTTTAAACTAAATACGAATAAAACATATATAGTTACACATTATGACGAAACAAAACTAAAACTAATTAAAGATTTATTGGATTCTGAAAATATTTCATATTCTTTAAATGATGCTGTATCAAAAGGAAAAATTAATTTACTGGTTTCTAACAATGCTTTAGGATTTGTAGATTATGAACTAAATGTTAAAATTGTAACACCAAAGGAATTTGCTGCGAACAAGATATATAAAAAATCTAAATATAACCAAGAACAAAATAAAACTGTTCAAATATATAATAAAGAAGAACTAACTATTGGTGATTACGTAGTACATCAAGATTATGGTATTGGTCAATATAAAGGCATAAAAACAATTGATAATAAAAAAACAAAAAATGACTACTTAATGATTGAATATGCTGATGATGGAAAACTTTATGTTCCTGTTGAAAAAGTATATATATTACAAAAGTATTTAGGTAGTTTCGACAAAGTCCCTAAACTTACTAAATTAAATACAAAAGAATGGGAAAAGAAAAAAGCTAAAGTAAAAGAGAAACTAATAGCGATTGCAAAGGACTTAATTAAAACACAGGCAAAAAGGGAATCATTAAAAGGATATATATATAATAAAGATTCTGAAGAACAACAAATGTTTGAAAATGATTTTGATTATATCGAAACAATTGATCAAATTAAAGCAATTGAAGATGTTAAAAGAGATATGGAATCAGAACGTCCTGTTGACAGATTAATTTGTGGAGATGTAGGCTTTGGAAAAACAGAAGTAGCGATGCGCGCTGCATTTAAAGCTGTTGATAATGGAAAACAAGTTGCGGTTTTAGCTCCAACTACTGTTTTAACAAGACAACATTTTTATTCTTTTAAAGAAAGATTTGAAAAATATGGAATGCGTGTTGAACTTTTGAATAGATTTGTTGATGCAAAAGATGTTAAAACAGTACTAGACGGATTAGAAAGAGGATATGTTGATATTGTGATCGGAACACATAGACTTTTATCTGATGATGTTAGATTTAAGAATCTTGGAATGTTAATAATTGATGAAGAACAAAGATTTGGTGTGCTTCATAAAGAAAAGATTAAACATTTAAAAGCTAATGTTGATGTTCTTTCACTTTCAGCAACTCCAATTCCAAGAACCCTACAAATGTCTTTGTCTGGATTAAAAGAAATGAGTTTAATTGAAACACCACCGGTTAATAGAAAAAGTATCCAAACATATGTGTTAAAAACAAACGAGTCAGTTATTAGAGAAGCAATCTATCGTGAAATGTCAAGAGGAGGTCAAACTTTTTATTTGTTAAATCGAATTGATCGATTAGATAACTTAGCAGCAAAAATAAAAAGATTAATCCCAAAAGCAAAAGTTGCTATTATTCACGGAAAAATGGACAAAGAACATATAGAGGAAGTATTAAATGATTTTTTAGATAAAAGATATGATGTATTAGTGTGTACAACAATTGTTGAAACTGGTATGGATATACCTAATGCTAATACTTTAATCATTGAACAAGCTGACCATTTAGGTCTTTCTCAACTTTATCAAATAAGAGGAAGAGTTGGTAGAAGTGAACAAGTGGCTTATGCCTATTTGATGTACGATTCTGATACACGTTTAACTGATGTTGCAGAAAAAAGATTAAATGCTATTAAAGAATTTACAGCATTGGGTAGTGGATATAAAATCGCAATGCGTGATTTATCAATAAGGGGTGCTGGAGATATTTTGGGAAGTGAGCAATCTGGATTTATCAATGACATCGGTATTGAACTATATATGCAAATGTTAGAAGAAACGCTAGATGAAGAAAAAGGTATTAAAAAAGATGAGAAAGAAGAAACTCAGTTTAATTTAAATATTTCTAAAACTGTTGATTCCAGCTATGTTGATGATGATGCCATCAAGATTGATATTCATCAATCCATTAGTAAAGTTTATACTAAAGAACAAGCCGAAAACTTAATACAAGAATTTACTGACCGTTATGGAAAGTTAAACAATGAATTAAGAATTTATATATATAGTAAATATTTGGAAACATTATTAAAACAAAAAGGAATTGAAAAGTATAAAGTGTTAGATAACAAGGTTGAATTAAACTTTGATCAAGACCATACTAAAAATATTCAATATATATATTTCTTAAAAACAGCTAAGAGTATTGCTCCTAGATGGATATATGAATATAAAATGAATAAGATATATATCACTATTAATATTAATGAAGATAATAAAATGTACTCTGATAATAGTTATATATATCAACTTATTAATTTTATGGAAAAAATGTAAAATAAAGGTATGAACTAAAAAAAACACCACATAATAATTATGAGGTGTATATATAATGAAAGCAACAGGAGTAGTAAGAAGAATAGATGATTTGGGACGAATTGTAGTCCCTAAAGAAGTTAGAAGAACTATGAGAATTAAAGAAGGGGAATCGCTTGAAATATTCGTTGATGGAACAGATAAAATTGTTTTAAAAAAGTATTCTCCAGTTCAGAATGTTAATGATTTTGTAAGTGAGTTTGTTGATAGTATTTATGCTTCTAACAAGAAAGATATCGTAATTACGGACAACGAAAAAGTAATTGCTGTAGCCGGAAATTATCGCAAAGACATTATTGGCAGAAGAATTACTTTAAGACTTGAAGATAAGATACAAAAAAGAAATACTCAAGTGATTGACTCCACAGATAAATTTGAAATATGTGAAAACATTGACATGAAAAAACCCGCCATTTTAAAACCGATAAATGTATATGGAGATATTATCGGATGTGTTATTGTAAGTAGTGATAAAATTGGTGATGTTGAAAAGTCTCTAGTTGAATTCAGTAGTACTTTTATGAGTAGATATTTAGAAGGATAAGCAGCAAACATACTGCTTATTTTTTTATTAAATTATAAATCTTTTGCAAAAAAGAACTGGTTATGATATAATAATGTCGAAAAAAATAAAATTACAATTTTGGAGGTATTTACAAATGGCACTAGTTAGTATGACTGGTATGCTTGAAAAAGCAAGAAAAGAAAAATATGCAGTTGGTCAATTTAATATCAACAACCTTGAATGGACAAAAGCAATTCTATCAACTGCACAAGAAAACAATTCGCCTGTTATTCTTGGTGTATCTGAAGGTGCAGCAAAATACATGGGTGGATTTGATACTGTTGTAGGAATGGTTAAAGGTTTAATTAAAAACTTAAACATTACTGTTGATGTAGCTTTACATTTAGACCATGGACAAAGTTTTGAAAATTGTAAAAAAGCAATCGACGCTGGATTTACATCTGTTATGATTGATGGTTCTCATCATCCACTTGCAGAAAATATTAAAATGACAAAAGAAGTTGTTGATTATGCACATGCTAGAGGTGTTAGTGTTGAAGCCGAACTTGGAACAGTTGGTGGAAATGAAGACGGAGTTATCGGTGGTATTAAATATGCCGATTGTGGTGAATGTGTAAGTTTATGTAAAGATGCTGAAATTGATGCTCTTGCACCTGCTTTAGGATCAGTACATGGTCCATATAAAGGAGAACCAGTTTTAGGATTCAAAGAAATGGAAGAAATTGGTTTAGCAACTCAAAAACCACTAGTATTACACGGTGGAACAGGTATTCCAGATGATTTAATTAAACGTGCTATTTCTTTAGGTACTTGCAAAATCAATGTTAATACAGAATGCCAATTAGCATTTAATAAAATCTTAAGAGACTTCCTAGCTGATCCTAAAAATGCTGCAGTATACGACCCAAGAAAACTTTTAGGCCCTGCTACTAAAGGAATCGTTCAAGCTGTTACTGAAAAAATGAACGTATTCGGTTCAGTAAACAAAAACTAAATGCTTAATAAAAAAAGTAAGTT
>X430_Giraffe__coassemble_237_pt1 | contig 13129 bp, 14 predicted proteins | sample X430_Giraffe__metabat2_low_PE_013 | metagenome-assembled genome bin X430_Giraffe
ATTATAAACTAATTATTTTTTAAATACAATTAGTTTATTTTTCGAAAAAAGGTGTTATTTTTAAATTTAAATTTAGTTATGTTTTTCGAAAAAATCTTCGATTTCTTCTACTTCTTTAATAATATTTTTAGATAAATTAATTGATTTTTCTAAACCTATTTGAATATTATCTTCGATACGAATTCCAATGTTTTCTTCAGCAATATATAATCCTGGTTCAATCGTAATAACCATACCCTCTAAAAGACCTAAATTACGTAGTGAAGGATCATGAACATCAAGACCTAAAGAATGTCCAATTGAATGATAATAGTATTTTACCAATTCACTATCTTCTTTAATTAAGCCAAGTTTTTTACAACCTTCAGCTAGTATTTTTTGAGCAAATTCATTAATTTCTTTCCAAGTAATACCTGCTTTTGCGAATTCAATACATTTTTTATTACAATCAAGTACAACTTCGTATACTTCTTTTTGACGTTTTGTAAATTTACCATTAATTGGGAATGTTCTTGTAATATCGCTAGAATAGTGTTTTGTGTAACAACCTACATCCATTAACAATAAATCATCTTTTTGAATATTAGATTTATTATCAACATAATGTAAAGTAGTAGCGTTCTTTCCTGATGCCACAATACTTGTAAATGAAGCAACTTTACCTTCTGATCGATTGATAAAATCATAATAGGCTTCAGCTTGCATTTCATTATTAATCTTTTGATGATTTTTCATTACTTCAAGTATTGCATTATTCGTAGTACCAATACTTTCTTTAATTAATTCGATTTCTTTTTCGTCTTTCACCATACGAAGTTTGATGATTTCAGAATAGATATCTTTTATAACAATAGCTGGGTAACTGTCTTTTATAGTTTTAGCATATGTTAGACCAAATGTATTATAGAATGGCAATTCATGATTTTCAAGGTCTAAATATAAATTTTGTGCTACTTGTTCAGCATATCTTAAAACTTGTAAATGATTAGTCATATAACCAGCAAAAGCTGTATTATAAGAAATATTTTTAACGTCATATCCAGATAATTCTGATGCTTCTTCTTTAGTTAGTTTAGCGCCAACCCATTTAGTTTTAAAGTCATCGTTTTCTTCAATAAATAAATGTTCATAATATTTTCCATTAGCTTTTCCAATAACTAATGTAACATCTTCTTGATCAATTCCTGCTAGATAATAAAAATTATGATTTACATTAAATTCATATGAAGCATCAGCAGACTTGAATGGAGCAAAACCGGAATGTAAAACTAAAATAGAGTTATCTTCTAGTTCATTAAATATTCTTTTTCTTCTTTTTATCAATTGGTTTTTCATAATTCTTTTCCTTTGGATCAAAGTAATTTTCTAATGTTCTTTTAACTTGAGTCATAACTTTAGTTGCGTCACGGATTGTAACACCATCTAAAATACCATATAAAATATCTTCATGGAAACGATCATGAATTTTTAGTACTTTTTTTGCTTTTAATGTTGTACTAATTTTCATAATACGATGGTCTTCTTGATCACGTTCTCTTAAAAGATATTCTTTCTTTACTAAACGATTAACACAAGTAGTTAATGAACCTACAGTAATTTTTAATTCATTAGCTATTTTAGTCATTGGCATAGTTGATTCTTTATCAACAACTTCTAAAACGTGAATTTCACCTAAAGTTAAATCTGTAATTACCTTTTTATCAAGTAAACGTTCTTCCATAACCATTGTTAAATTTGCAACATAAGTAAATGCATCTTCTAAACGTTTATATAAAACTTTTTCTTCTTTAGTAAATGTTTTTGCTTTACGTTCAGGACGTTTAATTTCTGATGGTTTAGGTTTTTTAGCAGTTGTTTTAGTAGCTTCTTTAGCTTTTTTATCAGTTGTTTTAGTAGTTCCTTTTGCAGGTTTCGTAGGAGCAGGTGTTGGTTCGCTTTGATCAGTTATACTTAATGCTCCTAAAAGGTCATCAATTTCATTACTTCCTTTTACACTAAATCCTTCAGTAGCAACTTTCTTTTGCGTTACCTTCTTCTTTTCTTCTGGTTCTTTCTTAGTTACAGTTTTTTTAGCAGTCTTAGCTGTTGATTTTGCAGCAGTTTTCGTAGCAGTTTTCTTTGTAGTTGTTGCTTTACTAGCTGCTTTTTTTGTTGTAGTAGCTTTAGCTGCAGTAGCTTTTTTTGTAGTTGTTTCTTTTTTAGCAGCTGTTTTTGCTGTAGTTTTCTTTGCTGCAGTTGTTGTTTTTTTCTTAGTATCTTTTTCTTCTTGAGTAGATTTCTTTGTAGTTGCCATAATCTTTCTCCTTTTTTTATTATTATAAATCAAATTCTAAATAAAGTCAAATACTTTGATTCTAAAAGTTTTTTAAGGAATTAAAATAACCTTACAGTATTCTGTAAGGTTATAATTACTTATTTATTAGCTTCAATATATGATACTAAATCGCCAACTTTACGAACGTTTTGTGCAGTTTCGTCATCTAGTTCAATGCCAAATTCATCTTCAATAGCCATGATTAAATCAACTGCATCTAATGAATCTGCACCTAAATCATCAACTAAATGAGTTTCTAATGTAATAATAGAAGCATCTTTATTTAATTGATTAGCGATAATTTCTCTTACTTTTTCGAATACCATAATTATTCTCCTTTTTTAAATGGTCTTTTATTTTGTTGTTTTTGTTTGTTTGGTCTTTTTACTTCAGTCTTGTCGTTTGGATCAATCATAGTAAGTTGTAAACGACCTTTTTGAACATCTACATCTAATACCCAAACTTTAACAATTTGTCCAACACTTACAGCTTCAAGTGGATGTTTAATATATTTCTTTGACATTTTAGAAACGTGAACTAAACCGTCGTCATGAACACCACAGTCAACGAATGCTCCAAAGTCAACAACGTTACGAACTGTTCCTTGTAATTCCATACCAGGTTTTAAGTCAGCTAAATCAATAGCATCACTTCTTAAAACAGGCGCATCAATTTCATCACGAGGGTCACGAGTAGGTGCTTGGAATGCATCTAAAATATCATTTAAAGTATATTCACCAACACCAAGTTCTTCAATAAGTTTAGCACGATCAGCCTTTTGAATTGCTTCAGTAAGTTCTGGTTTACCTAAATCTGCTTTGCTAAAACCTAATTTTTCAAGGATTTTATTAGCAATTTCGTAACTTTCTGGGTGGATTGAAGTCATATCTAGTGGTTCTTCTCCGTCCATAATTCTTAAGAAACCAATTGCTTGTTCCATTACTTTTGGACCAATCCCTTTAACTTTGATTGATTCACGAGATGTAAATTTACCAAATTCATCACGATGAGCAACAATTTTCTTAGCTGTACCAGCATTTAAACCAGCAACATACTTTAATAATGATGGTGATGCAGTATTAATATTAACACCAACTTGGTTAACAGCAGTTTCGACAACGAAGTCTAGGGCGCTTGTTAATTTAGATTGAGTAACGTCATGTTGATATTGACCAACACCGATTGCTTTTGGTTCGATTTTAACAAGTTCAGATAGTGGGTCTTGTAAACGTCTAGCAATTGAAACTGCTGAACGTTCTTCAACTTCGTAATCTGGGAATTCTTCACGAGCAAGATCAGATGCTGAGTAAACTGAAGCACCAGCTTCACTTACAATAACATATGGAATCTTTGTTGGAAGTTTCTTTAAGCAACTAGCAACAAAAGCTTCTGTTTCACGGCTAGCTGTACCATTACCAATAGCAACAATTTCAACGTTATTTTCAATAACTATTGATAAGAAAATATTAATTGCATTTTCAATTCTTCCTTCAGGAACAATTTCAGTTTTGTTCTTTTGGTGAGGATACATTACGCTCTTTTCTAATACTTTACCAGTAGCATCTACTACTGCTAATTTACAACCTGTTCTAAAAGCTGGGTCAACCCCTAAAACAACTCTATCTTTCATTGGAGGAGTTAATAAGTAATTTCTTAAGTTTTCTCCAAAGATATGAATTGCTTGGTCTTCTGCTTTATCTTTTAATTCTGAACGAATTTCTCTTTCGATAGATGGTTTGATTAAACGTTTATAAGCATCGTCAATCGCCATTGTTACATGAGGAGCTGTGAAGCTTTCTGCAACTTTGATTAAATCAGTATAGATATAGCCTAAAACAAATGCTGTATTTTCATCAATTGAAACTTTTAAAACTTTTTCACTTTCACCACGGTTGATTGCTAAAACACGGTGTAATTTGATAGTTTTTAGAGGTTCAGAATATTCATAATACATTTCATAAACGCCTTTTTCATCAAGTGTAGCATCTTTAACTTCACATTTTAAATTAGCTTCACGCATGAAATAGTCTCTAATCCATGTACGATATCTTGGTTCATCAGATACAATTTCAGCAATAATGTCTCTAGCACCTTGTAATGCATCTTCAACATTTTTAACAACTGTACCTTCTTTTTTCATTTCTTCAGTAACTTCTATTGTAACATATTTTTGAGCTTCTTCTTCTAAGTTACCTTCAGTTGGGAATTCTAACATGTATAATGCTAATGGTTCTAAACCTTTTTTCTTAGCTTCTGTTGCTCTTGTCTTTTTCTTTTCTTTATATGGACGATAAATGTCTTCCAAAACATTAAGTTTTGTAGCATTAATAATTTGATTTCTAATTTCTTCTGTTAATTTACCTTTTTCTTCAATAAGGCGCATAACATCTTCTTTTCTTTGAGCAAGTTTTTGACCATAATCCCATTCAGTATAAATTGCACGAATTTGTTCTTCATCTAAATTTCCAGTAATTTCTTTACGATAACGTGCAATAAATGGAACTGTTGCCCCTTGTTCAATTAATCCTAGTACTGCATGAATTTGACTAATTCTAACATTTTGATCTTTCGCAATTTGTTTTAACAGTACCTCATTTATATAATTGTTTTCCATGTTGTAACCTCCAATTTGACTTAACTATTATACCATAAAATGTCGATTATTTCAAGTAAATGTATATTGTTATAAACCCTTTATATCTACTTTTTTTCTTGACTAATAACGTATTTTATGGTATACTAAATAGAGATTTAAAAGGAGGATAACCAATGAAAAAATATTTCTTATTGTTATTAATTACTATATTTAGTTTTTGTATTCTTGGATGTGAACAAACTCCACCAGACGACAAACCAAATGATGATCCAATTGACGATCCAATTGTTGATGATCCTGTTGTAGATGATCCCGTTGTAGAAAATCCAACTATTGATTTTACATTTGATTATGAAATGTATGAAATATTTGAAAAAACTAATCCATACACAGAAGATATTGAATTCTTTATGTATATTGGTTATTATCCACAAAGAGAAATTAAAGACCCTGCAGTATTAAGAATAATATCTAAAATTACTGAAACTAATGAACGTGGTTATATTGAATATGATGGATATGAAATTGCTAAAATAACAGTTGTCAATACTCATTGTTTTGGTGATGATCCATTAAACGATGATTCGTTTTATGCAGGAACTCAATATGTTGTTGGAACAACGCACTATTTCTTAGTTGAACCAATTTGTTGGCGTATCTTAAATAACCCTACTGAAGAAGAATTATTTTTAATTACAGAAGATATTATTGATTCTCGCCGTTTTCACGATATTGCTTCTTCTTATACTAATGATGACGGTGTTCTTATTAGACCATCTGATTATGAACATAGTTCAATTAGAGACTGGTTAAACAATTACTTTTTCTATCATGCATTTAACGAAACAGAGCAATCATTTATACAAGATTCTTATAATTTAAATGATCCATTCTATATTTTCAATGAACCAAATAAATTACAACCAACTATTGATAAAGTATTCTTATTGAGTAATAAAGAAGCAACAAGCTTTACATATGGTTTCTTTAACCCAGAATCACGTATGGCAAAAGCATCAGACTTCTCAAGATCAAAAGGTTTAGTAAATGTTAAAAATGAATACAGCAGTTCAAGCAATTGGTGGACTAGAACTGGTTTGGAATATACACCACTATTCCCTGCGATGGTCAAATATGATGGCAGTTCAGATAAAAACTATTATCCACAAGGCGAAAATATTGGTGTTAGACCTGCTATTAAAATTATTTTAAATCAAGAATAACAAAAGGACTTTCTACGAAAGTCCTTTTATTTCATTATATAATCTATTTAAAATATGTTTTGTTTGTCTTAAACGACATTGATTTCGATTACCTTTAACTTTAACCTGTTCTAAAATTAACAAATCATTTATTTTTATACCATAATAACACAATCCATCAGTTGGAAGTTTTTTACCTCCACCTGCGAATCCAGTTACGCTTATACACACGTTACTTTTAGTAACTTTAGACAATCCCTCAACCATTTCTTTTGCAACTTCAATTGATTCAACATTATATTTTTCAATTGTTTTATTATCTACACCTAAGATACGACATTTTGCTTCATTGCTATATGTTACATAACTTTCATTTATAACATTTGACGCACCAGGAACTCCGATAAGGGTAGAAATAATCATCCCGCCAGTACAAGATTCACAACATGAAAGATTATAATTTAGTTCTTTCAATTTATTTATAATAAGTTTTTCTATTTTCATAATAACACCAGAAATTCTTTCTATTAATTTTAACATAATATTTGATTAATTTCAAACAAAAGAAATTATTCTGTTGAAATTTTATCAAATTTTTAGTATAATACTGATAGGTGAAATTTATGCGTACTATAAATCAAGATTCTAAAATAACAATTGAAATAACAAAAAGTGTTTTCCATTCAATTATGCGTCATGTCGATAATGTTGATGATGCTAAAGCGTTCTTCCAAGAGGTTAAAGAAGAATATCCAAACGCAACCCATTACTGTACAGCATATGTAATTGGCAAAAATGGTGAATATGGACATTATAATGACGATGGCGAACCAAGTGGAACAGCAGGCATGCCAATGTTTGATGTTTTAAGAAAAAACGATTTAACAAACATCGCAGTTGTGGTAGTTAGATATTTTGGTGGTATTAAATTAGGTGCCGGTGGCTTAGTTAGAGCTTACAGTAAAAGTGTAAGTGAAAACTTACGTGTTGCTGAAATAATTGATATTATAGAGTATAAATTTATAAAACTTTCATTTGACTATTCGTTACTAAAATTAGTCGAAAGAAACCTTGAAGATGCAGAAATCATTTCTAGACACTTTGATTTAGACGTTACTTTATTTATTAAGACTCCAAGTACAAATGTTGATAGAATTGTTGCTAGAATGGTTAATTTAACCGCAAATCTTGCGAAAATCAGCATTTTAGATAGGATTGAAACAAATGGCTAACCAATTGGTTAGCCATTTTAATTTTAGTAATTTTCTTTTCTAACTTCGAAGAAGCTTTTTGGATGAGCACATACTGGGCACATTTCTGGAGCTTTTTTACCCATTACTAAATGTCCACAGTTACGGCATTCCCACATAGTCATTTCAGCTTTTTCAAATACTTGTTGCATTTCAACATTACTTAATAATTTACGATAACGTTCTTCATGAGTTTTTTCAATTTCAGCAACTGCTTTAAATTGATAAGCAAGTTTAGTGAATCCTTCTTCTTCTGCAACTTTAGCAAATTCAGCATACATATCAGTCCATTCATAGTTTTCACCTTCTGCAGCTGCAAGTAAGTTTTGAGCAGTATTACCAAGTTCACCTAAAGCTTTAAACCAAAGTTTAGCATGTTCTTTTTCGTTATCAGCTGTTTGTTGGAAAATAGCAGCGATTTGTTCATATCCTTCTTTTTTAGCAACACTTGCGAAATAAGTATACTTATTTCTAGCTTGTGATTCACCAGCAAATGCTGTCATTAAATTTTGTTCTGTTCTTGATCCTTTTAATTCCATTGTTGTTTTCTCCTTTTAATTTTTACATTTTTTACATACACCATACAATATTACATTTTGTTTATCAACTTCAAAACCATATTTTTCTTGTAAGTAGTCTAAGTCAATAAAATTAGTTGTTGGTGTATCTGTGATTTCATGGCATTTTGTACATACCAAGTGACAATGATCATCTCTGTTGTAATCATAATGTGTTATGTTATCTTTCGTAATAATCGTCGTAAGTTTTCCGTTTTCAACTTGTGAATTTAAATTACGATAAACCGTTGCAATACCAATTTCAGGATTATTAACTACTAAACTTTCAAAAACCATTTGAGCTGTTGGATGATCATATCTATTCATCACATCACTTAATACTAATTCTTTTTGATAAGTGTTTCTGATTGTTCTCATATTTCTCCTTATTGATAATCATTATCAATAAGATTATACTATTTTTTTATTATGTTTGCAAGTAATTTGATTATTTTTTTAAATATCTTAATAAATCACTAGGTTTATCAATAACATCAAATCCATATGAACTTAATAATTCTTTACTTCGTGATCCCCAACTAACCATTAATCCATCTATATTCGCATTAATTGCTGTTTGACAATCTACCTCAGAATCTCCTATATACAATATGGAAGCATTAGGTATTTCTTTTTTTATATACTCAATCATATCTATTTCTGGCTTACTGTTAATGTCATTTCGAGTCCCAATAATTACATCTAATAAATCACCAAAAAAATGATTGCATAGCATTTTTACTGCATAATAATCTTTATTTGACGCAACGCCTAATTTAAAACCTTGTCTTTTTAACTCTTTTAAAGTATCTATGATACCATCATAAACCAAGGTATGATCCATAATATGTTCGCTATAATATTTTCTAAAAAGTTCAATACCTTGATTATAAATTTCTAAACTTACTTCTTTTGGCATTGATCTTTTAATTAACATTTTAATACCGTTGCCAATAAAACTATTAATTTCTTCTTTTGTTCTTTCAGGAAAGTCGAAATATCTTAAGACATAGTTCATAGTTGCATGAAGATCACCTAAGGTATTTAAAAGTGTAAGATCTAAATCAAAAATAATTGTATTATACATATTTCCTCTTAAAAAAAGGCATCAATGATGCCTTTAGTTTTTTTATTATTTGCTTAAAGCTTGGCTAACAGCAACGGCAACAGCTACAGTAGCACCTACCATTGGGTTATTACCCATACCGATTAATCCCATCATTTCTACGTGAGCAGGAACTGAAGATGAACCAGCAAATTGAGCATCTGAGTGCATTCTTCCCATTGTATCAGTCATACCATAAGAAGCTGGACCAGCTGCCATGTTATCTGGGTGAAGAGTACGTCCAGTTCCACCACCAGATGCAACTGAGAAGTATTTCTTACCTTGTTCAATACATTCTTTCTTATAAGTACCAGCTACTGGATGTTGGAAACGAGTTGGGTTAGTTGAGTTACCAGTGATTGATACGTCAACACCTTCTAAATGCATAATTGCAACACCTTCACGAACATCATCAGCACCATAGCAACGTACTTTAGAACGATCGCCATCAGAGTATGCATGTTCACTAACGATTGTTACTTTACCAGTTGAATAGTCAAATACTGTTTCAACGTGTGTGAATCCGTTAATACGAGAAATAATTTTAGCAGCGTCTTTTCCTAAACCATTTAAGATAACGCGTAATGGTTCTTTACGAACTTTGTTAGCAGTTTTAGCAATACCAATTGCACCTTCTGCAGCTGCGAAACTTTCATGACCAGCTAAGAAAGCAAAACATTTAGTATCTTCAGTTAATAACATAGCACCTAAGTTACCATGTCCTAAACCTACTTTTCTGTCGTCAGCAACACTTCCTGGAATACAGAAAGATTGAAGACCAACACCGATTAATTTAGCAGCATCTGCAGCGTTAGCAGCTTTTTCTTTTAATGCAATAGCTGCACCAACTGTATAAGCCCAACATGCATTTTCGAAGCAGATTGGTTGAATTGATTTAACTAATTCATAAACGTTAATTCCATAGCTATCGCAAACAGCTTTAGCATCTTCTAAAGATGCAATTCCATGTTCATTTAAAGCTTTATTGATTTGATTAATACGACGTTCATAGTTTTCAAATAATGCCATGGTGAACCTCCTATTCATGACGTGGGTCAATATATTTAACACCGTCATCGAAACGACCATATTGACCTTTTGCCTTTTCTAATGCTTCTTCAGCAGGAATTCCTTTTTTAAGGAAGTCCATAAATCTACCTAAACTTAAATATTGGTAACCAATAATTTCATTGTTAGCATCTAATGCCATTTTTGTAATATATCCTTCAGTTAATTCAAGATATCTTGGACCTTTTTCAAGTGTTGCATAACTTGTACCAACTTGGCTTCTTAATCCTTTACCTAAGTCTTCAAGACCAGCACCAATTGTTAATCCACCTTCAGAGAATGCAGATTGAGTACGTCCATAAACGATTTGTAAGAATAATTCACGCATAGCTGTATTGATAGCATCACATACTAAGTCAGTATTTAATGCTTCTAGTAATGTTTTACCAACGATAGCTTCACTTGCCATAGCAGCTGAGTGAGTCATACCTGAACATCCTAAAGTTTCAATTAAAGCTTCTTGAATGATTCCTTCTTTAACATTTAATGTTAATTTGCAAGCACCTTGTTGAGGAGCACACCAACCGATACCATGAGTTAATCCATTAATGTCTTTGATTTCTTTTGAATAAACCCATTTTCCTTCAGAAGGAATAGGTGCGCAACCATGGTTTGCACCACAAGTTACTTTACACATGTTTTTTACTTCATTTGTGTATTCCATTTTATTTCTCCTTTTCTATTTAAATCGATTTATTATACCATAAATACACTAAAAAATCTACTAATTAATCAATAAAAAAATCATAGTCTTATTTCTAAGACTATGATCCCTTTTCTATTTAGGATTCAGGCCAAATGTAGTACGATGTAAAAATATAAGTTGGATCTGTGAATACTAAGTCACCTTCTTGTAATAACATTATTTTGTAATTACCGGTTTGTTGAGCTGTGTGTCTTATTAATAAGACGTTGTTGTAAAGGCTATACTGTACCTCCACTTGAGCCCCGGTTGGTCTAAATAGACAAAGTGTGTAATTATTTAACACCCAAGATTCGACTGAATCATTTGATTTTCCGCACCATGCGGCTGCCACACAAATTGTTTCTCCTGCTGTAACGTAAACTTCTCTGTAAATCATCTCTTTTCCTTCAGTATCTGTTGCTTGTGATCTGACAGATGAGCAATTATTTACAGCAACTTTACTATTCTTGAAGTCCAAAGAACCACAGCCTACTCTATTATCTAATCCTGATGTTTGGATATTAGTTAATCCAATATCATAAGTTCCTGCACAAAGTACAGCAGTTAGTTTTGAAGGGTATAATATTAAATCTGAACAATATTCCATTAAGAGAGCAGCACATCCTGTTGTTAATGCACAAGAATAACTGGTTCCACTACCACTTGAGGTAGCATTTTGAGTTTGAATGTTTTGAGCATGATTAATTAAAGTAGGTTTGTCAACATCTGTTACTTCATTATAGCAACAATAGCCCCATGGTAAATAATACATCGATGATCCACCAACAGTTATTGCATTATATGCAAGAGCTGGATTCGGTAGCAAATAATCAGTTTCACTACTTGATTCATTTCCGCTTGCAGCTATTACCGACACACCATATGTCCAAATCATATAGTCATATGTTGCTGAATGAGATGAATAAACTCCATCTGCAGTTCCATAACCATAGCTACAATTTACAATATGAACTCCTTTATCTAAAAGCCAGTCTAATTCACTCGATGGATTTCCAGAACCTTGAACGCTATAGATAGAAGCATTTTTTGCAACTCCTTCTCTACCTCCTATACAAGATGCCATTGTTGTTGCGTGATCTGATACAGTTTCCACAAAGTACCATGCATTTCTAGTTTCTACATAAATATTATCAAAGTTTGTGTTATCTTCATCTATGATACCAACATCAAGCACACCAACTTTAATACCATTCCCTGTTAAACTTCCTGAATTTAATTCATCTTCAACATTCATCTGTGTAAATGCATAATACAAAAATTCATCACTTGATTGTTTTTGTTGTACATATACAGTATCTACAATATCAAGTTTGGCAATTTCATTTAATAAAGTTGAACTTCTTGAAACAACATCACTTGGTGCTACATCTAATACAACTTGTGGAAAGTATTTTGACACATAAACATTTTTATAATTATATTGTGGCATATTATCGAATAATTTTTGATTAAATTCTTTAAAATAAGAAGCACCAGCCTCTCTTCTAAATTTTTGAATTTTCTCAGCTTGGTCTAGTGTTAAATTTTCATGCAATCCAATATCATATTGGAAATTTGCTTTTCCGACAACAGTTACTTGTAAAGTTTCGATTTTTTCTTCATTTACTATTTCTCTTATCTCCTCCGTTGATGACATACTATTATATTTACCGAAACCTTCAAATACTATTTTGTCATTATATTCCTTAATAAAAGTACAATATCCCGTTACAAATGTAATTATTAAAATTAAAGAAATATTTAGAATTTTGTTCATTTTTCTTACCCTCCACCCATATATACGATTCATGTAAACAAAAAGTGCCACTTTTTTACAAAAAAGTGGCACATATTCGAAACTTGTTTTTATTTTAAAAATTTGTACAAAATTCGAATATTTTATTATTTAAACTATATACCGTCAAGTTAATACTATTTATTTGTTTTGAATCAATGCAAAACTCTAAAAATTCTCCTTGTTTACATGCATTTCCTGAATTAACAACTCCATTAATATTAACTTTATAAGTTGTATATTCTATTCTATCATTAGGAATTTTATTAAAATAAACAAAAATTGAATTTGATGTTGAAGATTTCACATGTATTAAAAAAATGTCAATTCCTTGTTTACTATCGATTCTGTTTATTAACTGAACATTAGCTCCAACATATTTCTCTTCAAACATCTTTAAAACATCTACTTCTTCATCTACAACAGGCGGTATTTGATTATTATATTCAATCCATTTTGTTACGCCCCATGTTGTTAATGAAGAAAGTACAATTAATAGTAATTAACAAATTATACTTAAAGGTACAAATACTTTTTTCTTAAATACAACATTATTT
>X430_Giraffe__coassemble_263_pt1 | contig 12264 bp, 14 predicted proteins | sample X430_Giraffe__metabat2_low_PE_013 | metagenome-assembled genome bin X430_Giraffe
GAATATAATAAATGATTTTTTAAAAATTTTCATATGAGTTCCTCTTTCTAGAATAAATATATAATATTATTATAACACAAAACTTTAAATAGTTCCTAAAAAATAAAAAAATGCCTCCACATCGAAGACACAGACTTTCAAATGGAGCAGGTAACCAGAATCGAACTGGCATCTTCGCCATGGCAAGGCGACATAATAACCGTTATACTATACCTGCATTTCTTAATTTGCAAAAGTATTATATCAAATTTTATCATGTTAGTCAAGTGGAATGTATATAAAATTTAAAAGATTAAATTAAGAAAACTTAATTTAATCTTATTTAAACAAAATATTTGTTATTCAGTAGTTTGTTTTTGTTTTGAATGATGTGGAGTCCAGTTATCTTTTGCGTAATCTTTATTATATACATATGTATCTTCAAAGTGAATTGTTGGATATATTAATCCCATCATACCGCTAACTGATAAGAATAAATAACCTATTCCTCCAAATACTAATGCAGGAGCAAATTGTCGTCCGATTAACATACAAACAACAATATATTCAACTACAGAAAATAGCATTAATACTCCACCAGTTCTCGGTGCAAACTTAACAATAGATGCACCTACTAAACCAAATAAAGGACCAAGGATCGCCATAACAGTTGTAAGTAACCACATGTTACCAAATTCAACATTTTGAATTCCTGATACTTTACCACCTGTTGCGAAAAACGCAATCACAAAACCAACAACAACTGAACAAATTGATCCAATAATCCCTAAAATCATTGGCCAAGTCAATCTTGCTGTTTTCATTTTAACCTCCTATTTTGTTCTATATTATTTTATACAGTTAAATATATATTATAATTAGTATTTATTGGTAATTAAAAAAAGAAGTAGAATACTACTTCTTTTATTCTGCTTTCCAAAGGCTATGAAGATTACAATAAGCATAAACAGCTTCTACTTCATCACCTTCACAAATTGAAAAACATACTTCTGGTTTTTGACCAGGAACTAATGCTTTTCTTTGGTTACCAAATTTTGTTTGAATAGAAACCCATTCAATATAATGTTCAGGAACCATTGGATGTTCAACAGAACCAACAACTACATGTACTTTATTATTTTCTACAGTGTATACAGGAATATGTTTTTCTAAAGATGCTTCTGTATTTCCTGCAACTAACTTAGTCATTTTTTGACCACAACATACTACTGGCACACCAGATTCTTTTACCATGGCAATAATGTTACCACAATGTTCACAAATATAAAATTTTTGTTCCATATTTCTTATTCCTCTTCAAACATATCTTTTCCAACACCACATAATGGGCATTCGAAATCTTCAGGTAAATCTTCAAATTTTGTTCCAGGTGCAATTCCTAATTCAGGAGCACCTAATTCTTCATCATAAGTCCAACCACAAGCTTGACAAACATACTTTTTCATACTTAATTTTCTCCTTTATTTTATTTCTTCAAAATCATTATAACCATGTTTACATAATGGACAAATTATGTCTTCTGGTAATTCTTCCCCTTCATATACCCATCCACAAATTTTACATACATATCCTTTTTTACCTTTAGTTTCTGGTTTTGGTTTTACATGTTCATGATAATAACTATAAGTCATTGTTTCAAGATTAGTTATAACACGTGATTCTGTAATAGTACAAATAAACATGCCATGAGTTCCAAGATCAACATATTGTTCTACTTTTAAAGACATAAATGAATTAATATATTTAGGTAAGAACACTAATCCATTGTCTGATCTTAATACATTGACATCTTTAAATTTATCAGTATTTCTACCACTTACAAAACCGAACTTTTCAAATATACTAAATGGTGCGTCAACTGATAAGCAATTAATATTCATAATACCTGTTTGATTAATAATATGATGTGAGTAATTTTCTTTATTAATTGTTACAGCAATCTTATTAGGATTATTTGTTACTTGAGTAACTGTGTTAACAATTAAACCATTGTCTTTCTTTCCATCATTTGATGTTACAACATATAAACCATATCCAATATTAAATAAAGCAGTTAAATCGTTTTTGTTAGCAGTAGTATCTTGAATTGCTAAATACTCTTGACATAACTCTTCTGCTAAAGCTTCAACTTGATTTGTACTTTCTTCATTTAGAGCAGATAAAATTTTAACAGTGTTTTCAGCATAAGTTAGATTCTTAGAACCTTCTAACATTCCCTTCATAACTTTAGTAGCCATTGGCGCCCAGCTTCCATTTTCGATAAAAGCAACTGTTCTATTGCTAAAGTTTCTTTCAGTTAAATGGTGAATAAATTCTTTCATAAATGGGAAGATATCAGCGTTATATGTAGTTGTTGCAAGAACTAATTTACTATATCTAAATGCATCTTCAACAGCTTCAGCCATATCACATCTAGCAAGATCATTTACTACAACTTTAGGACAACCTTTTTCACGTAACTTGTCTGCAAGCATCATTACAGCTTTTTTAGTATTTCCATATACAGATGTGTACGCAATTACAATACCTTCTTCTTCTACTTGATAGCTTGACCAAATATTATATAAATTTAAATAGTATCCTAAGTTTTCAGTTAAAACCGGTCCATGTAATGGACAAATAATTTGAATATCTAAAGTTGATGCCTTCTTTAATAAATTTTGAACTTGAGCACCATATTTTCCAACAATACCAATATAGTAACGTCTTGCTTCACAGGCCCAATCTTCTTCAACATCTAATGCACCAAATTTACCAAATCCATCTGCAGAGAATAATACTTTATCTGTTGAATCATATGTAACAATAACTTCTGGCCAGTGAACCATTGGAGCAGTTACAAATGTTAAATTATGTTTACCTAAACTTAAAGTATCCATTTCACCTACAACAATTTGTTTATCTGAAAAATCAACATTAAAGAAATTTTTCATCATAACAAATGCTTTTTGTGAAGCTACAATTTTAGCATTAGGATAAGTTTTAACAAAATTCATAATATTAGCAGAGTGATCAGGTTCCATATGTTGAACGATTAAATAGTCAGGTAATCTATTACCTAAAACATTTTGAATATTATCTAACCATTCATGAGTAAATCTTGCATCTACTGTATCCATTACAGCAATTTTCTCATCCAAAATAACATAAGAGTTATATGCCATGCCATTAGGAACAACATATTGACCTTCAAATAAATCTACATCATGATCATTTACACCAACATAAATTATATCTTTAGTTACTTTCATTTTATTCTCCTTCATTAATTTTAATACTTTAATTACCTAATTATTATACTATAATTTAATTTCTTTTTCAAAAAGTTTGCAATAAAAAATAAAAGAGATGCAAATGCATCTCTTAAAATCTAATTATCTGTTGTAGAATTCAACGATTAAGTTTTCGTGGATTTCTGTTAAGATTTCACTTCTTTCAGGATATCTAACAAATGTTCCAACTTGAGTGTTTTCATCGAAACTTAAGAAAGCTAAACGAGAAACTGTAGCTTCTAAAGCATCTTTAACAATTTGTAAAGATTTTGAAGCTGGTTTTAAAGCGATAGTTTGACCAGGTTTTACAAGTAATGATGGGATATCTGCTTTTTTACCATCTAAAACGATATGACCATGGTTAACTAATTGACGAGCTTGTCTTCTTGTTGCAGCAAATCCTAAACGGTATACTAAGTTATCAAGTCTTGATTCTAATAAGAATAAGAAGTTGTCCCCTTGTTTACCAGGAATTTTTGCAGCTTTTTCAAATAGGTTTCTGAATTGTTTTTCATTAACGCCATAATAGAAACGAACTTTTTGTTTTTCTTGTAATTGTAGTCCGTATTCAGAAATCTTTGCTCTTCTTTGTCCATGTTGTCCTGGAGCATAAGGGCGTTTTTGTAATTCTTTACCTGTTTCTAAAATTGAAAATTTTAATCTTCTTGATTGTTTCCAAGAAGGTCCTGTGTAACGTGCCATGTTTTTTCTCCTTTTATTTTATATATTTTTATAGTGGATAAAAAAATCAATTCTTTTCTAGGATAGACTATCTTATTGGTTTCACCTAAGCAGCGAGGCTACTAACATCCTAAAGTGATAATCTATAATCTAAAACTAACTGAATGCTGCCTTTATCGCACCTTTTATATTATACTCTTTTTTTCGTTAAAAGTCAAGTAATATATTATATATATATTTTGTTAACGATTACATAATTTTATCACTTGTCTTTTTTTCCTTTTTTCGATAAAATGATAATGGAGGGTAAATTACTATGATCAAAGGAGCTTGTTTAATTGGCCAATCTGGCGGCCCTACAGCAGTAATTAATTCTAGTTTAGCCGGAGTAGTGATGACAGCACTAAACAATTCTAATATCATAAATGTTTATGGTGCACTTCACGGTATTCAAGGTGTACTTGATGAACAATTTATTGATTTTTCTTTAGAAGACATTAATGAAATTGAACTATTAAAATACACACCTAGTTCAGCATTAGGATCCGTTAGATTCTTTTTAGAAGATTTTGAAAAGAATTCAGCCGTATATGAAGAACTGTTAAAAGTATTTAAGAAATATAATATTAGATACTTCTTCTATATCGGTGGTAATGATTCAATGGATAGTTGTATGAAAATAAATAAATACTTTAAAGCAGTTGGTTATGATTGTATTGTTAACGGTATTCCAAAAACGATTGACAACGATTTATGTTTAACAGATCATACACCTGGATATGGTTCAGCTTGTAAGTATATCGCAACTACTATTTCTGAAATTTATTTAGATATATCTGCTTATAAAAAAGGTCGTGTTACAATTGTTGAAATTATGGGACGTGATGCAGGATGGTTAACCGCTGCATCAAAAATCGCAAGTATCAATGGATGTAATCCTGATTTAATCTATTTACCTGAATCGAAATTTGATTTAAATGAATTCTTAGCTGATGTTAAAAATATATATGACGAAAAGAAAAAAGTATTCGTTATTGTTGGTGAAGGTATTCGCGATTCGAAAGGTGAATATATATTAAACTATCGTAACTACAATAATAATGACTCATTTGGACATTTACAACTTGGTGGAGTAGCTAGTGTTCTTTGTGAACATGTTCAAAAAACTTTTGGTTTCCCTGTTCGAGCAATTGAGCTTAACTTGCCACAAAGATGCGCAGCTCATCTTGCATCTAATACTGATATTGAAGAAGCTTTCATGTGTGGTAAAGCAGGCGTAGAGTATGCTACTCAAAATATTACTGGACAAATGATTACGATTGAAAGATTAGAAACTTCTACTAGATTCGGTTATGTACCACTTGAAGATGTTGCTACAAAAGTAAAAGAAATGCCAAAAGAATTTATAAATGAAAAAGGCAATCACATTACTGATAAATATTTAGAATATGTTTTACCTTTAATTCAAGGTGAAACTAAACTAAAATATGAAAATGGGTTACCTCGTTTCGCAAGACTTAAAAAAATATTGGTCAATAAAAAATAAATGTTTACAAGAAAAAATATTGGCATTTTATTAAATTTAATTGCTGGTATTGCTGCATGTGTTGGTGTTACTCTAGCATTTGTTTATGCAAAAGATGATGGTTTTTCATCAGCCGGACAAAGACTATTATATTTTACTAATCTTTCAAATATTTGGATTGGGATTACTTGTTTAGTTATTTCAATTTTATCAATCATTGAAATTAAACTTAAAAAGAGTTTGCTTAAAAATTATATATATACTTTAAAATTTATATTTACTGTATCAATTACAATTACTGGTTTAATCTTTTGTGTATTGTTAGCACCTTTTGCAGATTTTAATGTTTGGACATTATCAAGTATATTAACTCATGTTGTTGTCCCTGTAACATCTATTGCAAGTTATTTTATCGAAATGCCAATTTCGCCAATGAATAAAAAACATGTTTGGTATGCTTTAATACCTCCACTTATCTATTTTATAATTGGTAGCATTTTATCAATTCTTAAAGTTGACTTTGGGCGTGGTCAAACGTATCCATACTTTTTTATGAATTATTATTCAGAAGTAGGGTTATTTGGTTTTAGATATTCCGATAAACCAGAAATGGGAAGTGTATATTGGATTATAGTAATTTTATTATTAATAATTGGTTTAAGTAAACTATATTACAAACTACATTCAATAAATAAAACGAGTGAGAAATAATCTCACTCGTTTTTATATTTCAGTTACATTATCTGGAATATATATATTTACATCTTCATGATTACCAGTAGCAATCTTCGATAATGGTAGTTTTAAATATGTGACTTCTGCTTCAGCAAGCACTGTTCCATCCATTGTTGTGATTTCACCTGTACCTTGGAATACTCTACTTTTATTAACTGTAATTCTTCCAATTGCTTTGATCTTTTGATTAAGAGGAACTGGCTTTCTAAACTTAACAGATATATTTGTAGTAACACCCCATTGATCTGGTTCACTCACCCAAATGGCACGTCCTATGATTTCATCTAACATACATGTAATCATTCCACCATGACATCTTTCTGGATAACTTTGATGATGATCTTTATATTCAAAAATACTTATTACGGACCCGTCTTCCATTTCATAAAATGGTGCTTGTAAACCAAGTTTATTTTCCATTCCACAAATAATACACATTTTACTGTTTGTTTGTTTTTTTATTACTTTCATAAATTATCCTTTATAAATAAAGAGTGCCCAAAGGCACTCAAATTATATTATTCAGCAGCTTTAGCAAGATAGATAAAGTCTTCAGCAATTAAACTAGCACCACCAATTAATGCACCATCGATATGAGGTTGTGCCATTAATTCTTTAATGTTACCAGTTTTTACACTACCACCGTATTGAATACGAATTGCTTCTGCAGCTTCAGCACCAAATAATGCTTCTACTGTTTGTCTAATGAAACCACAAGTTTCGTTAGCCATTTCAGGAGTAGCAGTACGTCCAGTACCAATAGCCCAAATAGGTTCATATGCAATTACTAATGTTTTAACTTGTTCAAGTGTTAATCCAGCTAAATCTTTTTCTACTTGATTTTTGATTACTTCTTCTGTTTTAGCTCCTTCTCTTTCTTCTAAAGATTCACCAACACAAAGAATTGGAACTAAATTATGTTTGAATGCAGCATGAAGTTTTTTATTACATGATTCATCAGTTTCGTTGAACATAGCACGTCTTTCACTGTGGCCAATAATTACATATTCAACACCAGTTGTTTCAAGCATGCTAGGAGCAATTTCTCCAGTAAATGCACCTTGTTCTTCAAAGTGCATATTTTGAGCACCAATTCTTAAGTTATCTCCTTGACGTTTAACAAGATCTCTTAAATAAAGTGCGGGTGCACAAATTACTGTATCAACTACTTCGTTAGATGGAAGATTTTTATTTACAGCTAGTACGAAAGATAAAACTTCTTCACGTACTTTAAACATTTTCCAGTTACCAGCAATAATAGGTTTTCTCATTTTTGTCTCCTCTTATTTGTCATCAAGGCAAGCTACACCTGGTAGAGTCTTACCTTCTAAGTATTCTAAACTTGCTCCACCACCTGTAGAGATGTGAGAGAATTTCTTTTCATAACCCATAGAAATAGCAGCTGCAGCTGAGTCACCACCACCGATGATTGTAGTAGCACCTTCAAGGTTAGCTAATGTTTCACAAATTGATTTAGTACCTACAGCAAATTTTTCAACTTCAAATACACCAGCTGGTCCATTCCATACAACAGTTTTAGCGCCTTCTAATTGTGCAGCATAGAATTTAATAGTTTCAGGACCGCAGTCTAAACCTTGCCATGTAGCAGGAATTTCAGTAGCTTTAACAACTTTAGTTTCAGCAACAGCAATTGCACCGAAGAAGTCTTCAGCCATTTTTTCTTTATCAGGATTTGCAACTACGATGTCAACTGGTAAAACAATTTTACCTTGTGCTTTTTCTAATAATCCTTTTGCATAATCTACAAAGTCAAGTTCACATTTAGATTCACCAACTTCATATCCTAAAGCTTTAAAGAATGTATAAGCCATAGCACCACAAATCATAATTTTGTCAGCTTTTGTTAATAAGTTTTCAATTACAGAAATTTTATCAGAAACTTTTGCACCACCAAGGATAGCCACAAATGGATGAACTGGATTATCAACAGCTCCACCGATGAAGTTAATTTCTTTTTCTAGTAAGAAACCAGAAACACTTTCACCTTTTACGTTAGCAGCAATACCTGTATTAGATGCAGCATCACGGTGAGCAGTACCGAAAGCATCATTTACAAATACGTCACCAAGACTTGCCCAGTAAGCACCAAGTTCTGGATTATTTTTAGATTCTTTTTTACCTTCTAAATCTTCATAACGAGTGTTTTGGAACATAACGATTTCGCCAGCATTCATATTGTTGATTGCTTCTTCTAATTCAGCACCACGTGTAGCATTAACAAACTTAACTGGAGCGTTTACAAGTTCAGCAAGTTTAGCAGCAACAGGAGCGATATCATTTTTAGCTAAATCTTTTTCTTCTTTAACACGTCCTAAGTGTGAGAATAAAATAACTTTTGCACCTTGTTCTAAAGCATAGTTAATAGTTGGTAATGCTTGAACAATACGGTTTGTGTCAGTAATAACACCATTTTTCATTGGAACGTTAAAGTCAACTCTCATTAAGACTTTCTTTCCATTTAATTGTACATCTTTAATATTTTTCTTTGCCATAATAAAAATCTCCTTTTTTTACATTTCTTATTTTACCACTTTTTGTTAAAAAAATCAACTATTATGATTTATTGATATAGCACGCTGATAATATTTGTTTATTTGTAAATAACTTTTTTTAATATATATTTTCTTATTACCGATAAACTCTATAATGGTATTAGATTTATTTTCGGTTATTCTTATAATGTTGCATGCATTAATATATATATTTTCATATTCTTTTAAATTTGAGATAGGAAACAATATTAATTGAGAATTAATATATATTGGTACTAACTTCTTATAACCATATAAATTCTTAATCGCATCAACTCTTCCGTATACTGTAGTTAATTGGTGTATTAAGATGTTGTCCAAATATATATTTATATTTTGATTGATGACTTCATTATCATTAATTATAATTTTGTTGGAATAAGCTTTTATATAATTTATATTATTCATGGATAAATATTAACATATAAATTAAACTAATGTTAAATTTATGATTTTCGAAAATAAAAAGGTTGTAGTTTTCTACAACCTTTTATTTATTAATTATTCAGCAGCTGGAGCTTCTTGAGCACCTGGTCTTTGGAATTGTTCTTTAATTCTTGGTTGGCCTTCAGCTTCCATATCGAAGAAGTGACATTTGCTCATATCAATAGCCATTTTGAACATATCGTTTGTATGAACGTCAGTACGAGCTTTAACTTTAGCAGTTAATCTTTGACCGATAGAGTCACGTCCTGGGAATTTAACAGTGATTTGAGATTCAGCACCTAATAATTCAGCTACTTCAACTTTAGCTTCAACTCTTGATTCTGGATGAGCTTCGATGAATTCAGGTTCATCATGACAATCTTCAGGACGAATACCCATTAATAATTCAACGTTGATATATCCTTGAGCTTTTAAGATACTTAATTGTTTTTCTGGAACTTTAAATGTAAATACACCATGACGAGTTGATCCACATTCGAAATATCCATCTTCACGAACACGTCCTTCAATGAAGTTCATTGGAGGAGTACCGATGAATCCACCTACGAATACGTTATCTGGGTAGTCATAGATATCTTTTGGTGCACCAATTTGTTGGATCCATCCATCTTTCATAACAACGATTCTTGTTGCCATTGTCATGGCTTCGATTTGGTCGTGTGTTACGTAGATAGTAGTTGTTTTTAAAGATTCATGTAATTTGATTAATTCAGAACGCATTTGAACACGAAGTTTAGCATCTAGGTTAGATAGAGGTTCGTCCATTAAGAATACTTTAGCGTCACGAACGATAGCACGACCTAATGCAACACGTTGTCTTTGCCCCCCTGATAATTGTTTAGGTTTTCTGTCTAAGTAAGATTTTAAACCTAAAGTTTCAGCAGCAGCTTGAACACGACGGTCAATATCATCACGAGAGAATTTACGTAATTTTAAACCGAATGCCATATTGTCATAAACTGACATATGTGGGTAAAGAGCGTATGATTGGAATACCATCGCAATGTTACGATCTTTTGGCGCAACGTCATTCATAATTTCGCCATCGATTAATAATTGTCCACTTGTAATTTCTTCTAAACCTGCAACCATACGAAGAGTAGTTGTTTTACCACATCCTGATGGTCCTACGAAAACGATAAATTCACGGTCACGAATTTTTAAATTGAAGTCGTAAACAGCATGATAGTTATTATCGTAAATTTTGTTAATGTTTTTTAATTCAACAGTTGCCATAATTGTTCTCCTTTGTATTTTTCACACTAACATTATACCACAATATAACAAAAATAAAAATAGGCAATTTGCCTATTCTTTTATTTTTTATTTTAAACGTTTTGTCTAAACAAGATTAATCATAATTAAAATACAAGCAGCATATTTGAAACTTTGAACATCAATTCCAATTTCTTTTGAAATAGTATCTAATCGATTAATTAAACTATTTCTATTTAGATATAATGCTTTTGCAGTTTGTGAAACATTTAAGTCATTTTTAAAAAATGCATCTAAAGTTTCTAAATTGTTATTCTTTTTCAATACTGGATCTAGAACATATGTTTTTATTTCTTTAATAAGTGGATATATCTTACTTGAATCATTAGAAAAAATAATATCAATTAAATCACTATAAGTTTTACCAAAGAAATTTGTATTAACAATACAACTTATATAATGAGCTACAAAACTTCCTTTAACGTTTTTATTTAATCTTAAACCAGAATGTACGTTAATAGAATATCCAAAGTCATCACTCATTGTTTGAAATAAATCATCTAGTTCAGCTTGTTGTCCATCTTCATAAAAAATTACTTCAACATTATCAATACTAAACTCAACAACATTTAACAATACGTCTTTTAATAAATTATTAATTTGAGTTTTTGATTCATTTGCTTTATACAACAAGAAATTTACTTTTTTATTAAATGGATAACTTTCACCTTCATATATATAATTATAAATAGCTTCCGTCTTTTTATTTAGATTCTTAATATTCTTTTCTAAATAAAATGATTTTATTAATTTGTATTCATTTTCTGAAATGCTTTTTTCAATACCAAAAATTTTACCATCAGTACCATAAAAATAATAATACTTGTCATTATCAAATTCAGTTGGTTCTAAAATAATCTTATTTTGATATATCTTGAAGATTTCTTGGTTCATAAATTCACCACTTTTCTTTTTATCTTAAATATATTATATCATAAACAATTATAAATTTAAATGCTTTTATTAATCTTTTTTACAAATAACTTGTATTTTCTTACTTTTGTTTTAGTAGAATTACTTGAGGTGAAATAATGAAAGAAATATCAACAATTAATTTTTATAACATATATCAACAAGAAATGAATATTAGACTAATAGATGTTAGAGATGTATCTGAATATGATGAATATCATATTCATGGTTCTGTAAACATTCCTTTAAGTTTGTTATTAGAGAAACATAATCTATTTATTAATAAAAAGTACCATTATTACATAATATGTAAAAATGGTACTCGAAGTAAAACAGCATCGTACGCTTTATCCAAACTAGGTTATAATATAACTAATATTTTGGGTGGCATCGAAAGATGGCCCGGTTTGTTTGTTAGAACAAAAAGATTTAAATTTTAAAGCATCTTGATTTTTAATGCTATTAATGTTGCGTCATCGTTAGTTTTGATTTTGTTATTAATTGTATAATTTAATATTTCAAAAACAATTTTTTGAGGGGATTCCCCTCTTATTTTTTTTATAAAATTATCTAGTTCTTCACTTTCAACAATGTTTTCGAAAATTCCATCACTACTCATTAAAATCAAATCATCTTCTTCTAACATTAATTCTCTATTATCTATTCCTTCTTCAATGCCAAATGGTAAATTTTGGTTTATTATTTTTTCAATAGTTCCATTCTTTTTGATTATGTAAGATGTAGTGGCACCCATTTTATAAAATTTAGCCGTTTTATTATAGCGATTGATTTCCAGTAAATCCAAAGTTGAATAATTTTCTAAATATTCTTGAATTGCATAAAATGTATTTAATATTTCTAAAGC
>X430_Giraffe__coassemble_282_pt1 | contig 11835 bp, 12 predicted proteins | sample X430_Giraffe__metabat2_low_PE_013 | metagenome-assembled genome bin X430_Giraffe
GCAAAAAAATAGTAGTTGTGATATAATAAGTCGTAAAATAAAAATGACTAGGAGGAGTTTTATTTATGTCAAAAAAAGTTTTCCAATCTATGGATGGGAACCAAGCTGCAGCTCATACAGCCTATGCGTTTACTGAAGTTGCAGGTATTTATCCAATTACACCTTCTTCTCCAATGGCCGAAAATGTTGATTTATGGTCATCTCAAGGAAAGAAGAACTTATTTGGAACTCAAGTAAAAGTTGTTGAAATGCAATCAGAAGCTGGTGCTGCAGGTTCAGTACACGGTTCATTACAAGCTGGTGCATTAACTACTACATTTACTGCCAGCCAAGGTTTATTATTAAAAGTTCCTAACATGTATAAAATCGCAGGTGAATTATTACCAGGTGTTATTCACGTTTCTGCTCGTGCTTTAGCTGCACAATCATTATCAATCTTCGGTGATCACCAAGACGTTATGGCAGCTCGTCAAACTGGTTTTGCTATGCTTGCTACATCAAGTGTTCAAGAAGTTATGGACTTAGGTGGTGTTGCTCACTTAGCAGCAATCGAATCTAGTGTTCCATTTGTTCATTTCTTTGACGGATTCAGAACATCTCATGAAATCCAAAAAGTTGAAGTTATGGATTATGATGTTTATAGAAACTTATTAAACTGGGATGCAGTTAAGAGATTCCGTGAAAAAGCATTACACTTTGCTAACCCTGTAACTCGTGGTACTGCTCAAAATGACGACGTATATTTCCAAACTAGAGAAATTCAAAACAAATATTACGAAGCCGTTCCTGCAATTGTTGCAAAATATATGAAAGGCATTTCAGAAGCTACTGGACGTCACTATGCTCCATTTGTTTACTATGGTGCTGAAGATGCTACAGATGTAATCATCGCTATGGGTTCAGTTACTGAAACTATTAAAGAAGCTGTTGATTACTTAAATGCTCAAGGTAAAAAAGTTGGTTGTGTAACAGTTCACTTATATCGTCCATTCTCTAAAGAATATTTATTAAGTGTTGTTCCAACAACTGTTAAACGTATTGCTGTATTAGACAGAACTAAAGAACCAGGATCAGCTGGTGAACCATTATACTTAGACGTTAAGAGCGTTTATTATGGTGTAAAAGGGGCTCCATTTATTATCGGTGGTAGATTCGGTTTATCTTCAAGAGATACTACTCCAGCTCAAATGATCGCTGTATTCAAACACTTAGCTAAAAAAGGTCATGATGGATTTACAGTAGGTATCAATGATGATGTTACTCATTTAAGTATTCCTGTAGGACCAGAAGTACGTATTAATGAAGAAGTTTCTGAATTAGTATTCTTTGGTTTAGGTTCTGATGGTACTGTTGGTGCTAACAAAAATACAATCAAAATTATCGGTGACAACACTGACTTATATGCACAAGCATACTTTGCATATGACTCTAAAAAATCAGGTGGTGTAACTCGTTCTCACTTACGTTTTGGTCCAAAACCAATTAAATCTCCTTACTTAGTTAACCAAGCTAACTTTGTAAGCTGTAGCTTAGAATCATATGTTGAAAAATATGATATGTTAGGATGCTTAAAAGATGGTGGAACATTCTTATTAAATACTGTTCACTCTGCTGAAGAATTAGTTAAAACTCTTCCTAATGCATTCAAAAAACAATTAGCTGAAAAACACGCTAAATTCTTTATTATCGATGCAGTTCACCTAGCTCGTGAAATCGGATTAGGTAACCGTACTAATACAATCTTACAATCTGCATTCTTCAAATTAAATCCTCAAATCATGCCTTATGAAACTGCACAAGATTTAATGAAGAAATATGCTTATAAAGCTTATAGCCGTAAAGGTGAAGCTATCGTTGAAATGAACTATCAAGCAATTGATCGTGGTGCTCAAGGTTTAGTTGAAGTTGCTGTTGATCCAGCATGGGCAAAATTAAGAGTTGCTAAGAAAGTTGTTGATGAATCTCGTCCTCATTTCGTCCGTACAATTGCTGATGAAGTTAATGCTGTTAAAGGTTATGAATTACCTGTTTCTGCATTCACTGGATATGAAGATGGTACAATGCCAGCTGGTACAACTCAATATGAAAAACGTGGTATTTCTAACTTCGTTCCAAAATGGAATTCAGAAAACTGTATTCAATGTAACCAATGTGCATTTGTTTGTCCACACGCTGTAGTTCGTCCATTCCTTGCTACTGAAGAAGAAATGGCTAACGCTCCTAAAGGTGTTCAAACATTAAAACCAGTTGGAAAAGGATTAGAAGGTTTAAGATACTCTCTACAAATTTCTGCTCTTGACTGTACAGGATGTGAAGTTTGTGTTAACCAATGTCCAGCTCCTAAAGGTAAAGCACTTACTATGGTACCTATCGAAGAAGCTCTTAAAGCTGGTGAACAAGAACAAGCTTCTTACTTCTTCAATAATGTATCTTACAAAGACGCATTAGTAGATAAATTCTCTAACGCTAAAAATAGCCAATTTGCTCAACCATTATTTGAATTCTCTGGAGCATGTGGTGGATGTGGTGAAACTCCATATGTTAAATTAGTTACTCAATTATTTGGTGACCGTATGGTAGTTGCTAACGCTACTGGATGTTCTTCAATTTATGGTGGAAGCTTCCCAGCTAGCCCATATACAACTAATAAAGATGGTCATGGACCAGCTTGGGCAAATTCATTATTCGAAGACAATGCTGAATTTGGATTCGGTATGAAAGCTGCAGATACTGCATTAAGAGATCACATTGCACAATTAATGGAAGGTGCTCTTGAAAACGGTGTTTGTGATGAACAAGTAAAAGCATTATTCGAAAAATGGTTAGCTAACCGTGAAGATGGTCAAGTAACTAAAGAAATTAAAAATGAATTAGTTCCATTATTAGAAGGTAAAGATTGCGAAACTGCAAAAGAAATCCTTGGATTAAAGAACTACTTAACTAAGAGTTCTCAATGGATTTTTGGTGGTGACGGATGGGCTTATGACATCGGTTACGGTGGATTAGACCACGTTATTGCTAACGGTGAAGATGTAAATATCTTAGTATTAGATACTGAAGTTTACTCTAACACTGGTGGACAATCTTCTAAATCTTCTCCAACTGCTTCTATTGCTAAGTTTACTGCTACTGGTAAACATGGTAAGAAGAAAGACTTAGCTGCAATTGCTATGAGTTATGGTCATGTATATGTTGCATATGTAGCTCACGGTGCTAGCCAAGCTCAATTATTAAAAGCTATGAAAGAAGCAGAAAGCTATCATGGACCATCTCTAATTATTGCTTATGCTCCATGTATCAACCATGGATTAAAACGTGGTATGAGTAAATCACAAGAACAAGCTAAACTTGCTGTTGAATGTGGTTACTGGACATTATTACGCTATGACCCAAGACTTGCGGAACAAGGTAAGAACCCATTAGTAATTGATTCAAAAGAACCAAACTGGGATTTATATGATGATTATCTAATGAGTGAAACTCGTTACGCTCAATTAAAGACTATCAATAAAGAACAAGCTGATGAATTACTTGCTATCAACAAGAAAGAAGCTCAAAAACGTTATAAGAATTATCAAAGAATGTTAAAGATGGATTATTCTGAATAATCAAAAAATAGGGTTATATAATTAAAATATAACCCTTTCTTTTTTAGGAGATAATATGGAAAATACACCAAATAGATTTGAAGAATTAGATAAATTAGAAGAAAACAAGAAAAACCAATATGTTGAAAACAAACCAAAACCAAAAAGTAAAAACATGAAACCTTTACTTGGTATTCTGTTTGCAGTTATTGGTGTGGTTTTTGGATATTTATTAACAAGTGGAAAACTTTTTCCACCAAAAGACAAAGTATTTGAATCCCATGGAATTACAGTAACACTAAATGATGAATTTCATGAAAAAGAATATCTAGGATTTCAAGTAGCTTATTTGTCTGATAAATCTTTTTTTGCTGCTAATAGAGAAGAAAAGAAATTATTTTCTGGCACAGGCATTTATAATTTAAAAACATATACAAATGCTGTCTTGGAATTAAATAATAAAAAATCTGAAATTAAAGAAGGGGTTACTTCTGAAGGACAAAAATCCTATTCAGCAAAGTATACATCTGAAGTTGATGGCGATAGCTTTAGTTACTATTTAGTAACTTTAGAAGGAGATAGCCATTATTATACAATTAATTTTGGATGTAAATCTAAAAATTTTGCTAAGTTTGAAGACCAATATATTGAATGGGCAAAAACAATAATAGTTGAATAAGGTTGCAATAGCAACCTTATTTTTTACAATGTTTTACTAATTGTATTGACAACGTAACAATGTTATGCTATAATTTATGCGTGAGGTGTGCTATGATATCTAAAAAAGATTTATTAAAAGAAATGAACATATCATATGGACAATTATATCGATGGAAAAGAGAAGGATTAATTCCTGATGAATGGTTTATTAAACAATCTGTTTCTACAGGACAAGAAACTTTTTTTAAAAGGTCATTAATTATTCCGCGTATCAAACAAATATTGTCTTTAAAAGATAAATATGAACTTCAAGAAATAAATAAACTCTTCACTGACAATAATGAAGAACATAACTATAACGTTAGAGAAGTTGTAATGATTGATGAAATTGATCCATTTGTATTAAAGACTTATTTAGCGAATAGAAAACATTTAACAATTATTGAACTTGCACTTATATATATATTTAGTCAGTATAAAGATTTAATTGATATTAATGATTATTTAAGTATAGATTTTAATGATAATAGACTAACTGATAAAAACGTATATATATGTAATTTATCAGACCAAAACTTTATCTTAATTGGTGATGATAATTTAGTTATTGATTCGAAGATAAAGATTATTAATATAGAAAAATTACATGATGTAATAAGCTTAATTGCGGTGAAAATTAAGGAGGTATAACAAAATGATAGATGATTCTGGAATCTATGGTGTTGGAAATGCTAACGGTGGAACATATAAAAACTTTAAAATTGCAGGAAGTGCAACAGTTAATGAAGATTGTAAAGCCGAAAAAATTAAAATTGCTGGTAATGCAGATTTTAAAAAGTCGGTTACAGCTAAGTCATTTAAAGTAGCTGGACGATGTTCAGTTGGTGGAAATATCAAAGTAGTTAAATTATCAATAGCCGGAAGTTTTACAGCTAAAGGAAATATTGATGCAGAAAATGCAAATTTGGCTGGTACAGTATATGTTGATGGTGATATTAATTGTGAAGAATTTGAAGCAAATGTTACTGGTTCGTCTTTTAAAAATATATATGGTGAATCAATATCATTCCATAAAGGTAATTCAATATCAGCAAGATCAACTATTGAAGAAATAGCAGCAACAAAGATTGATATTGAAAATGTTAAAGTAAATAAAGTAAGCGGTGAATTTGTTATTATTGGTGATGACTGTATTGTTGAATTAGTAGAATATAATAATACTTTATCACTATCTAAAAAAGCAAAAATTACAAGAATTGTAAAAATTTAGGAGGGCATATGAAAACTACAATCGAAGTAAATGGTGAAGTTATTGAAATTGATTTAGAAAATCTTACTGAAGAAGAAGCTAAAAAGTATAATATTAATTTTAATATCCCTAATCGTGAAGAAACTAAAGGAACAGGATGGGTAATTACAACACATAAAATAAGATCCAAATTCTTAAGAATATTATTTCTTTTATCATTAATGGCTTTCTTCCTTTGCGGTTTTTTAATTGACGGAGGATGGAGTTGGAGTTGGGCATTATTCTTTGTTACTCCAATAATGTCATGTTTTCTTGATTTATTTAAAAAGTCAAAAAAACAAGTTTTCAAAACAATAATGACATTCTTAATTATAGGCGCCTTTTTTGCATGCGGGTTCTTGCTTGAAAATGCATGGAGATGGTGTTGGGTATTATTTTTCTTAATCCCGATTGTTAATATTACGGTGGAATAAATGAACAGACAAAACAAAGATTACTTAGAAAAAGATTTTGCTAAACATCAACCCAAATTATTTATGCCAATAATGAACACGTTAATCGCTGTTGGTGCAATCATTTTAATGATTAAAGTAGCTATTACGAACGATGTTAAAATAATTTGGTTAATTATATTTATTGTTTTAATGTTAGTATTTGCAGGTGGCAGTTGGTATACAAGTTTTGTCTTAAAAAGACAAAATAAAAAAGCAACTGTTGACTTTCAAAAAGAAACTGAATTATTATTTAATGCAGTATATGAATTAAAAAAAGGAACTTATATCGAACCGAAAACTCCTGTAATTTTTGAAATATCAAAAGAGTATAATCCTATTGAAACAGTAACTTATACTAAAATATCAAGAGCTTTTTTACCTAATATTGATCATGAAATATTAGTAAATATTGGTCCAACATGTGCAGGATTAAATGTTAGTAACGAAACATTAAATGTTATTGGTTTTTCAGGATGCGCTCCATATTCTATTTGGCGTAATAAAAAGTTAAGATTACCAGAATATCAAGAAGGTTCTTTAAAACTTAAGATGGATGGTTATAATAAAGTTAAAAAATTAACATTAAAAATATTAAATCAAGTTGACTCTTATTACGATAAAAAAAGTGGTATATTTGCAATCGGAGATATTAAACAAACTGTTCTTGATGAAAATATAAAAATTGGTGAAAATGTTATTGTTAGTTTATATGAAAATCAAGTAAAGTGTGTATATGTAATTTTAGAATCAAATTTATTACTAAAATAAAAAAGTAATTCAATTGAAGAAAACTGTAAAAAGTGCTATAATAAGAAAGGTAAAAAAATAAGATTTTGCCTTATTGTTATGGCACTTTTTATTTTCGTAAAAATTATTGTGTGAGGTATTATTATGTCTAAATTACAAATTATTGACTTATGGGTAAAGGTAGAAGATAAAGTTATCTTAAAAGGAGTTAACTTAGAAATGAACAGTGGTGAGATTCATGTTATTATGGGTCCAAACGGAACTGGTAAATCTACATTAGCTCAAACAATCATGGGACATTACAAATATGAAGTCATTCAAGGACAAATCCTTTTAGATGGTGAAGACGTATTAAAAATGTCTGTTGATGAAAGAAGTAGAAAAGGGTTATTTCTTGCAATGCAATATCCTGCAGAAATTACTGGCGTTACTAATGCTGATTTCATTAAAACCGCTATGCAAGCAAGACTATCAGAAGACGAACATATTTCATTATTTAAATTTATTAAAAATCTAGATAAAGCAACAAAAGAATTAAAAATGAATCAAGACCTTCCACATAGATATGTTAATGTTGGTTTCTCAGGTGGAGAAAAGAAAAGAAATGAAATTCTTCAAATGAAAATGTTACAACCAAAATTTGCAATTCTTGACGAAATTGACTCTGGTCTTGACGTAGATGCTTTAAGAATTGTTGGTGAAAATGTTAATGATATGAAATCAGAAACATTTGGTGCTTTAGTAATTACACACTACGAAAGATTATTAGACTATATAAAACCAGATGTAGTTCATGTACTAATGAATGGTAAAGTTGTTAAAACTGGTGCCAATGAACTTATTGAAAAAATTGACCGTGAAGGTTATGATTGGCTAAAATTAGAACTTGGTCTTGTTGATGAACCAGTTAAGAAACAAGTAAGCCTTGGAACTTGTGCTGTAAACCCTAATACAAGAGGCAAGTAATATGAGTGATGTTTTAATTCAAACTTCACCAATGCATGAATGTGAAGAAATTAATTTAGAAAGAAATGAATCAAAAGTAATTTATCAAGACTTTGATACACCAATCAATTGTATGAACATCTCTTTAGAAGAAAATGCTAATCTTGAAATATTATTGTATAATTCAAATATCACGTTAAATGCTAATTTAAAGGAAAACTCTTCATTAAAAATTTATAACCTAGCTTTCACAAGTGATGATTACAAATGTAATGTTGAAGTAAATTTAAATGGAGAAGCAAGTAATGTGAATATCATTAATGTGTATTTAGGTATCAATGAAGCTTCATTAGAATCAAATATTCAAATGAATCATTATGCAAAACATAGTGTAAGTATGTTAGATACTTATGCAATAGGTAAAAATAGTGCTAAGCTAAACTTAAACAATAATGCTTTTATTAAACAAGGTATGTCACAAAGTGATGCAAAGCAATCAACAAGAGGATTAAATTTATCAAATTCATCTTCAATTAAAGCACAACCAAATTTATTTATTGATGAATATGATGTAATAGCATCTCATAGTTGTTCAATTGGTTCAATTGATAAAGACGAATTATTCTATTTAATGAGTAGAGGTTTACCAGAAGAGCAAGCTCATGAAATAGTTGTTTTAGGATTTATCCAACCAATAATTGAAAAAATTAAAAACGAAAACTTACAAGAAAATATATATAAAAAATTTGCAAATTTATTAAAGTAGGTGATTTTATGCTTGAAGTAAAGCGCAGTGATTTCCCACTACTTGAATCTAATAAAGAATTAGTTTATTTAGATTCAGCAGCTACTTCAATTAAACCCCAAATTGTAATTGATAAAATTAATGAATACTACACAAAGTATGGTGTTAATATTCATCGCGGTGTTTATGATTTAAGTGGTATTGCAACTAACGAATATGAAGAATTAAGAAGTGTAGTTGCGAAGTTCATTAATTCAAAACCAGAAGAAGTTGTTTATACTAAAGGTACAACTGATGGAATAAACAAATTAGCATATATGTTAGAAGATAGAATTAATGAAAATGATGAAATAATTGTATCTCTTTTAGATCATCATAGTTTAATCATGCCATGGCAAAACATAGCATTAAAGAAAAAAGCTAAATTAGTTTTTGTTGACTTAAACGAAAACAATCAAATTACAGTTGAGAATTTTAAAAAATGTCTTAATAAAAATACAAAAATTGTTGCATTAACACATGTATCTAATGTATTAGGTGTTATTTCGCCAGTTAAGGAAATAACTAAACTTGCACACGAACATGGTGCAATAGTTATTTTAGATGGTGCACAATCAGTTCCACATATGAAAGTTGATGTTAAAGATTTAGATGTTGACTTCTTGGCGTTCTCTGGTCATAAGATGATGGCTCCAACAGGAACAGGAATATTATATGGTAAATATAAACTTCTTAATTCATTAAATCCAGTTGAGTTTGGTGGAGATATGAATGATGGTGTAGAAAAATATTCATCTACTTATAAAGATGCGCCTGAAAAATTTGAAGCAGGAACACAAAATATTGAAGGTGTTATAGCGTTTAAAAAAGCAATTGAGTATTTATCAAATCTTGGATTAGATAATGTTCATGCACATTCTAAAGAGTTAGCTAAATATGTTGTTGAACAAATTAAAGATAATCCATTAGTCGAACTATATACAAAAAATCCCGAAAGTGGTATTGTAACATTTAATATTAAAGATGTTCATCCACATGATGTTGCAACTTTCTTATCAAGTTATAATATATGTATTAGAGCAGGACACCACTGTGCACAGTTGATTACACATCACTTAGGATGCATGGGAACTGTTCGTGCAAGTTTCTATATATATAACACACTTGATGATGCAAAAAAATTAGTTGAAGCAATTAATGCAGCAACTGATTACTTTAAGGAGTGGTTAATATGAATTCAATAAATGATTTATATCGCCAAGTAATAATGGAACATTACAAATCTCCAAGAAATAAAGGTTTAAAAGAAGATGAAGGTTATGTAAACCTAAGACTTAAAAACCCTTCTTGTGGTGATGATGTAACTATTCAAGCGAAAATAGAAAATGATTTAATTACAGGAATTCGTCATGAAGGCACAGGATGTTCAATTTGTTGTTCTAGTGCATCAGTAATGAGTGAAGTATTAAAAGGTAAAACTGTTAAAGAAGCTGAAGCCATTATTAATGATTATTATAATTTAATAAAAGGTGAAGAAGTTCTTGATGAAGATAGCTTAGACGAAGCAATTGCGTATCGTGGCGTGGCAAACTTTCCAGCACGTGTTAAATGCGCAACCCTTGCTTGGCGTGCTTTAGGCGCAATTCTTCAAGGACAAAAAGGTGAACAAGATGTCGAAGAATAATACACTAGATAAAATTGGTACTGATTATAAATATGGTTTTTCGACTGATACTAAAGCAGTATTTGATACTGGTCGTGGTATTTCTGAAAAAGTTGTGAGACAAATTTCAGCATATAAGAATGAACCAGAATGGATGTTAGACCTAAGAGTAAAAGCTTATAAAGCTTTTGATGAAAAAAAATGGCCAACTTTTGGACCAAAGTTAGACATGTTAAATTTTGATGAATATATATATTATATTAAATCAACTGATAATATTTCTAATAATTGGAATCAAGTTCCGGAAGAAATTAAAGACACTTTTGATAAACTTGGTATTCCTGAAGCAGAACAAAAATACTTAGCTGGGGTTTCAACTCAATTCGAATCAGAAGTTGTATATCATAATACAATTGAGGAATTAGAGAAACTAGGAGTATTATTTTGCGATACTGATACTGCAGTTAAAAAATATCCTGAGATCGTTAAAGAATATTTTAATAAGGTAGTTCCATATCAAGATAATATGTTTGCATCTCTTAACACTGCTGTTTGGTCAGGTGGATCATTTATATATATTCCAAAAGGTGTTAAGATTGAAAAACCACTTCAATCATATTTTAGAATTAATACTGAACAAATGGGTCAATTTGAAAGAACATTAATTATAGTTGATGAAGGAGCAAGCTTAAATTATGTTGAAGGTTGCACTGCTCCAAAATATTCTAAAGATTCACTACACGCTGCAGTTGTTGAAATTTATGTTAAAAAAGGTGGATATTGCAGATATTCAACTGTTCAAAACTGGTCAAACAATATTGTTAACTTAGTAACAAAACGCGCATATGTTGAAGAGAATGGACATATGGAATGGATTGATGGTAATATTGGTTCAATGGTTAATATGAAATACCCTGCTTGTATTTTAGCTGGACCATATGCCAAAGGAACAACAATTTCTATTGCATTTGCGGGTGCTGAACAATATCAAGATACTGGCGCTAAAATGATACATTTAGCACCTCATACCACAAGTCAAATTATTTCTAAATCAATTTGCCGTGGTGGAGGTAAAGTAAATTATCGTGGTACTGTTCGTCATGGTAAAAATGCAAATAATGCTAAATCACATGTTGAATGTGATACATTAATTCTTGATAACATTTCTACAAGTGATACAATTCCAACAAATATAGTTCAAAATGGAACATCATATATTGAACATGAAGCGACAGTTTCTAAAGTTTCCGAAGAACAACTATTCTATTTAATGAGTCGTGGTTTAACAGAACAACAAGCAACTGAAATGATTATCATGGGATTCATTGAACCTTTTGCGAAAGAACTTCCAATGGAGTATGCTGTAGAACTTAACCAATTAATAAAACTTGAAATGACAAATTCAATCGGATAAAATAAAATAACCATTTCGTTAGAAATGGTTATTTTTGTTTTCCAAAACTTTTATTAAAATCTTTATCTATTGATTCAACAAATTCAGCAACTTTTGCTTTAACATATTTATCAGGATCAACACCAAGTAATTCATCAATCGTTAAATTAAAGTATTCAGCAATAATCATTAATTGATTTAAACTAGGTTCTTGAATACCTGTTTCAATCTTAGAATAATTTGATTGAGTAATATTTAGTAAGTCTGCCATTTCTTGTTGAGAAATATCACGATCTTCTCTTGCATTCTTTAGTCTATCACAAAAATTCATAGTTTTATACCTCATTTAAAT
>X430_Giraffe__coassemble_291_pt1 | contig 11735 bp, 8 predicted proteins | sample X430_Giraffe__metabat2_low_PE_013 | metagenome-assembled genome bin X430_Giraffe
TTATATATGTTATCTAAATATTTAAATGTTGTATTATTAGTCGTTTTTTCTAAGATTTCATAATCAGTATTATTTAACTCAATAACGTATTTAGATTTTTCTTTTAGTTTATCAAAAGAGTTTTGAACATCATATATATCTTTAAAATAATCTGGGTGATCAAAATCAATATTTGTAATAACTAAAATATCTGGGTTATATGCTAAAAAATGATCTCGATATTCACATGCTTCATAAATTAAGTATTTATAATTTTTACTTCCCCCGCCTGTTCCATCTCCTACAATATATCCAATTGGTTCATCAATTAACAAATCTTTTAAAAAAGTAGTAGTTGTAGTTTTTCCATGTGTTCCACTAATTGCTATATGAATTCCATCTAAAGTACTAATAAAATCATGATAGTAAAAATAAGTATAATTATTTTTTATTATTTCGTTAACTTCTACAAAATCAGCATTGTATGCATTACTAATAATATATATATAATCAGGTTTTATATTATTTTTTGAAAAAGGTATTATTTTAATTCCAAGTTCTTTTAATTTAGTTTCAAAACCATAATCATTTACCGTATCACTACCAATTACATCATGACCTATCGACTTTAAAAAACAAGCAAGTCCAGACATTCCACTACCTTTAATACCTACTAAATAATATTTCATAAAAAAATCACCACTTTCATTATATGTAAGTGGTGATATTAATATATAATATTTAATTAATTAGTTGACATTTCATTTAAAGATTTTCTGAATTTAAATATAAATAAAATTATCGTAAATATTACTGCTGATACATCAGCTATTGGTTCAGCTAGATAAACACCTAATATTTTATTATCCATCATTAGAGGTACTAAATAAATTAAAGGTATTAAAACTATACACTTTCTAAATACCGCAACTACTATCGAACTTAATGAACTTCCAATAGATACAAATGTCATTTGACATGCTATTTGTATTCCAAATAATCCAATACCTACGCAATATACTCTTAACATTTTAGCAGCAAAGTTAATAAGTTCTTGGTTGTCCGTAAAGATTCCCGCAAAACCTTTTGGGAATAACATGATACTTGTAAATAAAATTAGTGAGTAAGTTAAACAAACTATTAATAATAGTTTAAATATTGATACAACTCTTGATTTGTTTTTCGCACCATAATTATAACTAATAATTGGTTGTGCACCTTGTGCTACTCCTTGCATTGGCATCATTGCAAATTGCATGACACTAGATAGAATTGTCATTGCACCTACTTCTAAATCACCTCCATAATTTTGAAGTGATGAATTAAAACAAATGGCAATTGCACTTTCACTTGCTTGCATAATAAATGTTGCAAGTCCTAATAAAACACATGGAACAATAACATTAGCTTTTAGTTTCATAAAAGTTGGTTTTAGTTTAATAAATGTTTTTTTACTTCTTAAAAAACTTAAGACCCAAATAGTAGATGCTGCTTGTGCAATTATTGTTGCTAGTGCCGCACCTGATACTCCCATCTTAAATCCATATATAAAAATTGGATCTAAGATAATATTTGTAACAGCGCCGATTGCAACACTAATCATACTATGTTTTGTGAAACCTTGACATGAAATAAAACCATTCATTCCAAGTGTTAGTTGTACAAATATTGTACCAATAGCATATATATTCATGTAACTAGTAGCATATTCAATTGTGTTACTACTTCCTCCAAAAGCAAGTAATAATGGTCGATTGAAAATTAGTAACAGTATTGTAAGTATTATTGAAATTAGAATTTGTAATGTAAAACAATTACCAAGTATTTCTTCGGCACCTTGATAATCTTTTTCACCAAGTTTAATTGAAGCTCTAGGAGCTCCACCTGAAGATACTAATGCGGCAAAAGCTGAAACAATTAAAATTAAAGGTAAACATACACCAACACCTGTTAGTGCTTGACTACCAACATCAGGCATATGTCCGATATATATTCTATCGATAATATTATAAAGCATATTTACAAGTTGTGCGATAACTGATGGTATGGCAAGTTTTACAAGTAATTTTCCAATTCTTTCTTTTCCTAAATATTCTTTATTATTCATATTATTCACCCAAGTATAATTTATTAGTATATATATTATAACACATTTTTTAAAAATAAACAAAAAAAATAAAGTGCAAAAATTTGCACTTTATTTTTCTTTAGCAAGATCAATTAACACTTTACCATCAATTCTATATGTTGTCCATTCATCCATTGGTTTAGCCCCAAGTGATAAATAAAAGTCAATACTTGGTTTATTCCAATTAAGACAACACCATTCAAATCTTCCACATTCTCTTTCAATACAAATACTTGCTAGTTTTTTAATTAAAGCTTTACCATATCCTTTATGACGATATTTTGGTAAAACATACAAGTCTTCTAAGTAAATACCTGCGCGACCAACAAATGTAGAATAATTATGAAAGAATAAAGCAAAACCTACTTCTTTATCATTTTCCATTACAAAGATAACTTCAGCAATCTTTTCTTCAAAAAGCCATTTTTTTAAAAGGTCTTTTGTGACTACTACTTCATCTAACATTTTTTCATATATTGCAAGTTCAGTTATAAAGTATATAATTTTATCTAAGTCGTTAATATTAGCAAATCTTATTTGATGTTTCATATATAATCCTTACTTTTGAAACTGTGCATCATACATACTACGGTAATATCCATTAGCATTATATAATTCTTCATGTGTTCCATGTTCAGCAATCTCACCTGCATTTAATACATATATTTGGTCAGCATGTTGAATTGTTGATAAACGGTGTGCAACGACAAATGTAGTTCTTCCTTTTGCAAGTACAGCTAAAGCTTTTTGAATAATTGATTCTGTTTGTGTATCAATGTTTGCTGTTGCTTCATCTAGGATAATAATCTTTGGATCTCTTAATAAGATTCTCGCAAATGATAATAATTGTTTTTCGCCAGTTGAAAGGTTAGAACCTAAGTGATCTAGTTCGGTATGAATTCCTTTTGTAAATCCATTAACAAACTTTTCTGCACCAATCATCATTAATACTTTTTCAACTTCTTCATCACTAAATTCTTCATTCATTGTAATATTAGATTTGATTGTTCCTGAGAATATCGCAGGTTCTTGAATTACGTAACCAATATTACTTCTAACTTCTTGTTTAGTGTATTCCATAAAGTCAACGCCATCAATAATGATTTGACCCTCTTGAAGGTCATAGAATCTTTGAAGGAGTGTCATAATGGTAGTTTTACCTGAACCTGTATGTCCGGCTAAACCAATAAAATCTCCACTTTTTACACTAAATGAAATATCTTTTAAAACTGGGTTTACACCATCATAACTAAATGTAATGTTTTTAAATTCGACATTACCTTTAAAATTAGGTTTTTCATTAAATCCTAAATATAAGTCTTCTGGTTGATCTAATAAATCAAATATTCTAGCTGATGCAACAAACGAATCTTCAAGCGCATTTAAGTTAAAGAAGATCATCATAATCGGATCAACTATTCTTTCAATATATGTAACATATAAATATAATAGACCTGCACTAATTACAGAATTTCCAGTTAAAATGTTTCGACCAAAATAGAAAATTACTAAAGCTGTAAGACCATTTCGAATTAATCCTAAAAGTTCTGAACCAAATACTGAGTTAATTTTTAATGAATTCATTTTGTTTTTGTAGTTAGTTTTTAACAGTTCATCATATTCATCATGCATCTGCTCTTCTTTTTCAAATTGTTGGATAATTTCCATTCCACCAACATACTGAGCCATATTCGCATTAATAATAGAATTCATTTCTCTAATTCTGTGATTATATTTGTTATTAACTTTTCTATAGACTGTCATCCAAACTAAGATGATAGGAGCAACACAAATACAAATTAATGCAAGTTTCCATTCAGCCATAAATAACGCAATTAATACCATCACAAGTGATATAACGGCTGCGATAATTTGGAAGATAACTGAATATAATCCTCGAACACCTTCAGAGTCAGAAATAATCTTAGTAACAATTTTACCACTTGGTTCTTGAACAAAGTAATTCATTGGAAGGCGATTTAATTTATCAAAAGCACTTCTTCGCATATCAAGAGTAAGTCTCATAGATGCATTTTCAAAGAAGATATTTTGGAAGAATCTTAGTATTGTAATTATAATTGTAAGAATTGCGTAAATTATAATTACTTTGATTATTAATGGTATTACCGGATTAAAGAAACATCTAAGTTCATCTTTATTTAAAATACGACCATTAAATTTAGAATCACTAGTATTAATTATTAATTTGTTTTCAACATCTGTTGTTTCAATACTTACAATGTTTTCTTTTTGAATCTCTGTATCAACTAATATATATTTTGATTCATAATAAACTATTGTATATAAGTTATTAGGATCACTATTTTTAGTTTTCTTTTGATAATATTCATTTTCAAATAAAACTTCACTTCCTGCTTTTTCCCATGTTGTTTGAACACTTAATAAATAATCATCAAGTAGTTTACTAACAAGTTTTGGTTGAAATAATTCTAAAACTGTAAAGATTGATAAAAATAATAATGAAAGCCCAATTAATAATCTACTCTTCCATGCATATTTAACAACTCTTTTTAAAACAACTTCTGGTGGATAGTTTTGATAACGATCATTCTTACTCATTATCTTCACCTCCCATTAATTGTTTTTGGTATTGTTCAAAATACCATCCTTTTTTAGCCATTAATTCTTGGTGTGTTCCAATTTCTTTAACACTACCATTGTCAATAACAATTATTTTATCTGCATGTTCAACTGCACTTAATCTGTGTGCAACAATTAGATTTGTTTTATGACTTCTAATTTTCTTTAGGTTTGCGATAATGTTTGCTTCTGTTGTTCCATCAACGGCACTTAAAGAATCATCTAAGATTAGAATTTCTGAGTCTTTATACAAAGCTCTCGCAATTGATAATCTTTGTTTTTGACCACCAGATAAAGTTACACCATATTCACCAACAATTGTATTTAATCCATCCGGTAAAAAATCAATGTCTTTTTTGAAGTCAGCCATTAATACTGCATCTTCTAGTGTAAGTGATGTATCTTTACTTTTACCAATTTCTAAATTTTGTTCAATTGTTCTTGAGAATAATGCATGTTCTTGTGGAACATAACATACTAAACTTCTAATACTTGATTTAGTAATATCATTTATAGATTTACTGTCAATTGTGAAATTATCACTAGCAGGATATTGTCTTAAAAACTGCTTAATTAAAGTAGTTTTACCACTACCAGTTTTTCCAACAATTCCAATTGTTTCACCTTTATTAATTGTTAAACTAAAGTTGTTTAAAATATCAATATCAGTTTCTGGATATCTAAAAGTAAAATTATCAAACTTGATTGTTTCAAAAGTATTAATCTCTTTTGCGTTATTTTTATCTTTAACATCAGGAAGAGAATCCATGATTTCATTAATTCTATCAAATGCTACTTTACTTTGAACAAACATCGCCATTTGATTTCCAAGTTGAATCATTGGACTAGAAAATTGAGCTAAATATAGATTAAAAGTAATAAGTTCTCCAACTGTGATTTCTTGATTCATAACACAATATGATCCAAAGATAAACGCAACCATTTGACTAATGATCGTACATAATCTAAATGTAGGACCAAATACTGATCTTAAGTATACAGCTTTCTTTTCAATGTCATAGCATTCTTTAGCAACATTGTCTAATCGATTATAGTCTTTTTCTTCATTGACAAAAGATCTAATTAATTTAACATGTTGAACACTTTCCATGGTGATATCAGATAACTCACTATTCTTTTTTCTTACAAGTCGCCAGTTTTTAGATATATATGGACGAATCTTGTAAACTACTAAAAAGATAAATGGAAGTGGAATAATCGAATAAATTGCAAGTAACGGATGAATAGTAAACATCATAACTGCAGATATACCAATCATTAAGATTACTTCAAAAATACTAAGTAGAAATTGTGTACTATTATTTGCCATTTGGAATGTATCAGCAGTTGCACGATTCATTAAATCTCCCGAATGGTGTTTAGTAAAAAAAGTTGAATCTTGAATAAGAACTTTATTCATAAATCTAATTTTTAATTCATAGTAGATTGAATGAAATAAATGTCCTGAAATTATTCTTTTAAAAATACTAACAACAAATCGACTGATAAATACAATTGCTATAATAATCATTAATAATGTAAAATTCGCAAATGTAATTTCTGATAAACCAATTAAATCAATTACTTGACCTACAAGCTTAGGTTTTACTACATCTAATACTACTGATAAAACTGTAAGTAAGACTGCAATAATATATTTATACCAGCTTTTCTTTAAAAACCATTTGATGGATTTAAAACGGCCCATTTCCATCACCTCCTATATATAGACAATATTATACAACTTTTTTATTGCGCGCGCAACATTTATGCTTTTTATATTTTTTTCATTAAAAAAAGAGATAGTTTACACTATCTCTAAGCAGCTTTTCTTAGTAAACCATTAAGGGCTTTTTGATACTCTATTTGTTTCGTATTCAATAAATTTTCAATTGATTCAACATCATTACTAATAATGGATGGTGACCAAGTATCATAACCAATAAACCAAGCCCAAGAATCTACTGTAAAATTTAGATATGCATCAACTACTGACATGTAGTCATAATAAAGGTATTTATCTAAGTTATCTTCTATAGTCATAATTGCGTTGATGCTTGCTTCTTTATATTCACTAGTTTCACTAAATAATGTTTCTAAATATTGAACATATTCATCTCTAGATTCATTATCTTGATTTTTATTTACTCCATATTGTAAATCATCTACTATATTTACAAGAACTTTTGATGAAATATCATCACCATTCGCAAATACAAAACAAATGTTACCATAAGATGGAACTAAATAATTATCAACAACTTCTCCTATTGGTCTTGCTGAACCATCACGAGCAGGATATGGGACAATGCCAATTTCAAAATCAACATTATCTTTAAACATCATTGATGATAATAAATACCATAATGAACCTGATGTAAATAATTGTTGTCCATTAACAAAATTCATTGATACATCAGAAATAACTGAATCTCTGGCCCATTTATTATTGTGATAAATTTCATTTAAATCTTTATAAATACTTAAATTATTTTCATTGACAAAATTTACTGTATTAGTTTCTTCATCAATTAGTTTGTATCCACTACCTGATAGTATTCCAAGCGTAATATCACTAACTTTACCACCCAGTGGATACATTTCTTTAGAAACTAATGCAAAAGCTTCTGATGCTGTTTGTAAATAATCTTTGAAACTTGTATAATCCCATTTACCTTCATTCCATAAAGTTGCTGGATTTTCTAAACCAAACTTTTCAATTAAGTCTAGATTGTAATATAAAAAATGGTCAGCATGTCTCGTTTTATATTCATAACCATATACTTTTGAATTTACAGAATATAACTTTTTAAAATTTTCATTAAAATTATTTTTTATTTCATTTAAAATTCCTGATTGAGTTGTTTCGTCATATATATCTGCAAGTAAACCACTGCTAGAAAGAGTAACAAGCCAATCTGATGACACAACAAAAATATGCCCTTTTTCACTTAATTTATTTTCTTTTAAATTACTTTCAATATAGTTGATTCGATAATAACCATAATAAGCCGTTTTAGGATATTCTTTAAATACTAAATTAATTTTATACGCCTTTTCAATTTCATTAATGCGTGCTTGTTTTATCATTTGATCAGACTTTGTATATGATTCATGAAAAGGATCAAGATCATCAGGAGCACAATAAATTAACACATCCATTCCTTTTCCATCAAATCCAGTTTGATTATATACAATTTCATTTTCGACAATTTGAATTTCACCGCATTTAATACATACGTTATTTTCATAAGTATGTTCACATGTAAGATTGTCATCTTGAGTATTACAACCTACAAGTGTTAATATAAATACAAAAACTAGTAAAGTCTTAAATAATCTTCTCATGATTTCACCTCTCATATATTATAACGATAATTTATCTAAATTTGTTTGAAAAAGTTAAATAATTTCTATTATTACTATAACAGATATATTTTTAAGTGTAAAAAAAAATACCCTTACGGGTATTCTTTTATCGACGTTCTTTAATTCTTGCAGCTCTTGCAGATAAAGTTCTGATGTAATGTAATTTAGCACGACGTACTTTACCATGACGTAATACTTCGATTTTTGCAACCATTGGAGTATGGACTGGGAAAGTTCTTTCTACACCAACACCTGAAGAAATCTTACGTACAGTATAAGTTTCGCTAATTCCACCACCACGGCGAGCGATAACTAATCCTTCGAATACTTGGATTCTTTCGCGATCTCCTTCTTTAATTCTAACATGAACTTTAACATTATCACCAGGTCTAAATGCTGGGATATCTGATCTTAAGTAACCTTTAGTTACTGCATCAATTAATGCTTGACTCATATTAACACTCCTTTTCTCATTTGAAATTTTTCAAACTTATATTCATTCCTATCATAACAATAGTAGCGGAATATCACTACGATTTACGCAGCTTATTTATTATAACATATTTTATCAATTTTATCAAGTAATTTAATTATATTTATATTGTAGTTCAGCTAAAGCATTAAAGAAAGCATCTTCAACATTATAATTTACATACAATACTGCTTTGATTAAGTTTTCAACTTCTTCACGACCATAAGGAGATCCTATAAATGCTGGAGTACTATAGAAATATTCACGTTGTTCTAATGCAATTTTTTGAGCAATACCATTTAAAGATCCTTCTTGTAAAAATTTATTATATTCTAATGAATTTCTTACACTATTCAAAACTGGTAAATAACCAGTTCTAGTATTCCATATATAAGCAGGTTGTTTTTCTACAGGAAGTCCTTCAGTCCATGTTGTTAAATATTTTATAAACAACCATCCAGCTAATTCTTCTAATTCCGATTTTGAATCAAATAAAGTTAAATCTATAGAATTTAAAAAGGCATATTTATGTTCACTATTTTCTCTTTGAGGGTAAGGTAAAATACCTAAAACGAATTTGTCACCAGGGTTATTGTAATTAGCACCAGCTGATGAACCGATAACCATCTTAACTTGACCATTAACGAATCTGTCAGATGTATAAGCATCAGGATCTCCCCATGCAGAAGCAGTTGCAAAGTAACCAGCATCAAATGCATCTTTATACCATTTAACCATAGCTTTAGATTGAGCATTATTAAATACAAATTCACCTTGATTTGCTCCAGTAAGTTTTGTATATTCACCACCCCATTGTTTAGTAAGTGTAATAAACAAGTTAGCTTCGTCATCATATGACATAAAATAGTAATCAGATTTTTCAGCAGTAGATAAAGCTTTATATTCAGGTTGTTCAACAAAGAATTTACCAATTTCTTCGATTTGTTCCCAAGTTAAAACAGCACCTTCATTTCGAACAAATGTTGGAATATCATCTACATATTCAATTTCACCTAAATTATATTTTTCTAATAATCCTTTTTCTTCAAACCATGTAGCATTAAAATATAGTACTTCTGTATTTCTGATAAATGGTACTAAATAGAATTTTCCATTATCATCAAAAGATGTAGATTGTTTTAAACTGTTTAGATCAAAGTCTTCTAATTGTTTTTTTGTTAATCCATATACTGGATGATTAATAAACTCATCTAAAGCCATTGGACCATAATACACATTACCAACTCTTTGTCCTAAATATAAAGATATGTCATCTGGGCTTGCTAGTGCAATTGTAGGGGTTTGTCCACTTAGCATACTTATTAATATCTTGTGTCTTAAATCTGCATAATCACCTTGAGAAGAGTGAGTTACTTTGATGTTTGGATAAATTTCATTAAACGCTTTAATAATTTCGTCAATAACAACTTGGTTAGATTGACCCATAGTGTGCCAGAAAGTTACAGTAGCAGTTAAATTTTTTAACTCTTCTTCAGATAAATTAGGAAGACTGCTATCAGATAACTTATAACCACATTTACATGTACCATTGACAAACTCATGAACGTGTGCTTTTGTTTTAATTACAAGTTCAATATTTGACTGTACAATATCATTTTCAAAATCCCATGGTTGGCCATTATAAAGCCATGAAATAGTATCATATCCATCAATACTATAACTTGGTTCATTGATAGTTTTGTTTTTTTCTACTTTTTCAATTCCTAAAACATTTCCTTTTTCATCTAAAAACTTTACTTCATATGTTTGATCATTTGGTTTGTCATTTGGTTTATTATTTGGTAACTCACAAGATGCTACACAAACAATCAATAATAAAATAAATAAAATTGAAAATAATTTTTTCATATTGCCTCCTATAATCATATGTAATAGTATACCATAAATATAAACTTATATGTTATTTAATAGAAATATATTTAGTTTTTTGATATAATTACTATTGGTGATATATATGAATTTAATATACGGAAATATTAATAATTTACAAGTAATAAAAGAAACTGATATTAGTTATACATTAAGTAATGGTATTGATACTGTCTTCTTACATTTTAATCAAACACCAAAAAAATTAAAAATTGGTGATAAAGTAAAAGCATTTCTTTATTTTGATCAAAAGAAAAGACTTTGTGCAACACTTGAAAAACCGCTTATTACATCAACTAAACCAGGTTTTGTAAAAGTTGTAGATATATGTGATGCAGGGGTCTTTGTGAACATTGGTATTGCAAAAGACATATTAGTGTCAAAGGATTTCTTACCTGATAATAAAGGGTTATGGCCAAGTATTGATGATGAAATACCTTGTATTATAAAAGTTAAAACAAATCAGTTAGTTGCAAAACCTCTTTCGACTGAAGATCACTTTAACAAAGAATTACCAAAAGTTAAAGATAAATTAAGTGGTACAGTTGTTTCTGTTAATCAAAATGGTATTCAAGTTTGTACTAATGATTTTAAAGTTTGTTTCATTAATAAGAACTTATTAAGAGATACTTATAAAGTAGGTCAAGTAATTGATTTTCATATCATTAGTATTAAAGGCAACTTACTATATGGTTCAACTTGTGCTAATAAAGAAAAAGCAAGACTTAGTGATAGTGAAGTAATTCTTAACTATTTAAGAAATATGGGTGGAAGTTTACCACTTGGTAATTTATCTACACCAGAAGAAATATATAAAAAACTTCATATTAGTAAAAGTGCTTTTAAAAGAGCAGTTGGTCATCTTTATAAATTAAAGTTAATTACTATTGAAGATTATTTAATTACATTAAATGAATAAAAGGCAACCCTTTGGGTTGCCTTTTTTAACATCCACAGTCATCAGTGCCTGTTTTAACTTCGACCATTTGTTTAAATTCATTTGTTTCTTTTAAAGTATCATAACCTAAAGTATAAGCAAGAACTTTTTTAAATCCTGCTTTTTTTAAATACTCCATAATTACAACATGTTCATTTTGACCATAGTCAATTAATAGAATTTGTGTGTCTGTACTTTTTAGTCCAGTAATCCAAGTTATGAAATGTTCTTCACTTTGATTTTTAAAATTATAACTTAATGATCCTAATATATGACCAGTAGCGTAATCTGTTTCTAAATCTCTTAAATCAATTACTGCACCTCTTTTTATTTCTCCACGAGAGATATCATATATATAT
>X430_Giraffe__coassemble_301_pt1 | contig 11594 bp, 11 predicted proteins | sample X430_Giraffe__metabat2_low_PE_013 | metagenome-assembled genome bin X430_Giraffe
ATTAAAAAGGTAAGAAATATCTATAATAACTATTTATATTTATTATCATGTCTGAAGTAAAGAAAATTGATTATAAAAGAGTATTTAAGGAGATATTAAACCGTCGTAAATGCTACTATAAGGTATTGCCAACAGTCTTTATCTTGTCATGCTTATTTATTATATGCATTCCTCGTACATATACCTCAGACACTGAGGTTGTACCTGAAACAGAATCAGGAGCCTCTAGTGCAGGTGGTTTAGCATCTTTGGCATCTACTTTAGGTTTTGATTTCTCGGCAATTGAATCAACAGATGCTATTACCCCAATAATGTATCCAAACCTCTTAAAGGATAATGGATTCATTTCCGACTTATTAAAGATTCGGGTCAGAACACTAGATGGCAAAATAGAGGACACATTGTTCAATTATGTATATTATCATGAAAAAGGTCCATGGTGGTCAATTGTGCAATCATATATAATAAACTTGTTTAAGTCTAGTGAGAATGGCACTGGACGAGAAATGGACCCTTATGCCCCTACAAAAAAAGAGTTTGACGCAATGGAGAAATTGCGTGGGCATATAAAATTAAAAGTCGACAAGAAAACAGGTTCAATCTATATAGAGACAACTACACAAGATGCACTTGTAAGTAAGGTATTGGCAGATTCTGTTAGAGAACATCTTCAGCGTTTTATAATAAAATATCGCACAAAGAAAGCAAGTAATGATGTGAAATATTATAGTGATTTGGTTGTAAAGGCTAAAATTGACTATGAAGAGAGCCGAAAGGCATATTCACGATTTGCAGACAGAAATATGAATAGTAACTGGAAAGAAATTGCATCTAAATCTGATGCAATGGAAAAAGATGCAGAAATGCTTTACAATAATTACAGCATATTAAATACACAATTACAAGCATCTAAAGCCAAATTACAAGAGCGCACTCCCGCTTTCATGTTGGTAAAAGGAGCGTCTGTGCCATTAAAACCTTCTGGCCCTAAACGAATGATATTTGTATTAGTCATGACCATATTGGCCTTCTGCGGTACTACAATTTATGTCTTACGTGATATTATAAGTTGATTATATTGCAGGGCAATACCTATTAAAGAAGGATGAACTCAACACTCACTAAGTCTAAAAGAATTGCATCAAATACAATAATGCTATTTGTACGCATGTTTGTATTAATGATTGTGAACCTTTATGCGGTTCGCTTGATGCTCCATGGCTTAGGAGAGACTGATTATGGTATATTTAATACAGTAGCAGGATTTGTTACGTCAACAATATTCATCAGTAGTATTTTATCATTTTCCATACAAAGATTTTACAGTGTGGCATTGGGAGAAAATGATAATAAAAAATTCAAGAATATTTTTTCTGCAAGTATAAATATTATCATTGTTTCCTCTTTATTACTAATTGTTATTTTAGAAACATTTGGGTTTTGGTTTGTATCTAATATTTTGGACATCCCATCTAATCGCTTAGATGTAACTTTACTTGTTTTTCAGTTCTCTATATTCACATTACTGTTAACATTTTTTCAAGTCCCATTTCTTGCAGCAATTTTTGCTCATGAAGATATGGGGGTATATTCATTAGTATCTACACTTGAGGCAATCGCTCGTCTTGCTATAGCGTGGATTATTTGTAATATAGCATGTGACGGTTTATATGTATATACTCTTTTGTTGCTAATAATATCATTTGTAGTTCTTGCTATTTACGTTTTTGCTGCATGCAAGAAATATAATGGCTGTAAATACATAAAAGTTAACGATAAAAATATTTATAAACAATTATTGTCTTTCTCTGGGTGGTATACATTTGGCACAATGGCAAATATGGGTATGAATCAAGGCAGTATGGTTTTGCTGAATATCTATTTTGGTCCACTAGTCAATGCAGCATTCGCTATTGCGTTACAAATTCAAAATGCATTCAATTCTTTATGTAATAGTTTTGTTTTGCCTTTTAGACCTGCTATAATAAAAGCATATGCAGAAAAGAATCATGAATTTGTGAAACGTTTGTTTATTATCAATAACAAGGTTGTATATTTTTTTACATTGTTAATAGGACTTCCAATGATATCTGAGATGAGGACGATTCTAAATTTTTGGTTAGACACCTCTGACGAGACAACAATTACTTTTTCTAGACTAATTGTTGTTATGGTGATGATCATCTCATTGCATAATCCTATTTCAATAATAATGCATGCTATAGGCAAGGTTAGACAGTATCATTTACCTGTAGAGACGGTAATACTATTTTGTTGTCCTATAGCATGGGCGCTTTTTAGTTGCGGGCTGCCTTCTACTACTCTTTTTTATGTAATATTTCTTTTGCTGATAGTTTCGCATTTATTACGCATAAGGTGCATAAAAAAATATTATGAACATTTTTCATTATCAGAATATGTAAATAAATTTTTGATTCCAGCTATAATAGTTACATTAATTTGTATAACTTTACTGTATTTAATTTGTTTTTATATAAACGCGACAATACCACGTTTTGTTTTAACAATTACAGTATTCCCCATTCTTATGTTATGCAGCATATACAAATGGGGATTGGATGAAAATGACAGAATGCAATTAAAGCAATATCTCTATATATTAATATCTAAGTATCGATGATAGAATCAAGTGATATATTATTGTGTGTAACATATCTAATATTATGGATCATCACGTTTGTATGGTATCATGCAAAACGATGGTTTATAGATGGAGGTTCTGTTATAATTGGGTTGCAAGTTATATATGCAGCTTTTTCGGTCTTAACATTAACAGACCCATTGTTTTCTGCTGCTTATGAAGAATTAAAACTATTTCCTTATATTTATCTTTATAGTATGCTTTTGATTGCCTTAATGCCTATAATTAGCAATCATATTAATGCACCAGCCAAAATTGAAGAACCTAATACACGAATTATGCACATTATAAGTATTATACTAGCTGTGACAGCGGTATTGCAGATTCCAGATGTATTAGCAGAGGGAAGTACAGGCATAATGAAATTGATTACAGATGTTGACGCAGGAAAAGAAGCGTATGAAGAGACAGCAGAATCTATGAGTGAAGCAGGAGGAAGTATAAGTAATATTCCTGCTGTTATTTTCAACATGCTTACTGATTTTATACCTTTCTTCCTTTTCTATTTCTTCTCAAAAGAAAATAAGAATTACTACATTATTTTAGGTCTTTTCATTGCCTTATTAATGAGCGTTGTTTTGCCAGTGTCAAGAGGCCAGCGTAACGGAACAGTGCAAGGAATATTAACTATCATTGCAACTTTTTTCATGTTCCGCTTATACTTAACAAAAAGATTCCAGCAAATTATTATTACAATAGGTGTTACTGTTGTCCTCTTGGTGTCAATCCCTGTTATTGCCATTACAATGAGCCGATTTGGCGAAAAGGCAGCAGGAGCCTCTGGTTTTGTGAACTGGTACGTAGGTCAAGGAAGCCTATATTTTAACAATTACGGTCTTGACCCTGGCGGAACAAGAAATGGTGATAGAACAATTAATCTAGTAAAGCGCGTGATTGACCCTTCTACTCCAAAGAATTATGTAGAGCGTCGTGACAAATATCCGCATCTAAAGATAGATGACTATTTCTTTGTTACTTTTGTTGGAGATTTTACTATTGATTTTGGTCCAGTTATTGCTGCAATAATCATAATAGTTTTCAGCATATTATTTTTTATTAGCACAAAACCTCGTGATGGTACTATAAAGGTCTATCAATTATTAATACTCCATTTTGTATTATGTGTAAATATACAAGGTGGTATGACCCTGTTTTCGTACTCAGATACTGGTAATCTTCGAATAATGGCATATTTCATGCTATATGTATATATGAGGTACCATGACAAGCTGCTGGAGAAATTTGAGTTAAAGACACAGGATGTTTAACTACATTAGTCATAATCTAATAAGTATCACGTAATGGAACATACATCATACAATATAGCAGTAATATTGACTTGCTATAACAGAAAAGACAAAACAAGGAAATGCTTAGAAAAGCTTTTCCTTGCTCAACAGTGTTTTAATGAAAAGCATGAGCAGCAAGTTCAGATATCGTTGTTTATTACAGATGACAAATGTACAGATGGAACATTTGATGTTGTTACGGATATTTGTAAAAATTATGAACTCACAGTCATTGAAGGTAACGGCAATCTCTATTGGGCAGGAGGAATGAGAACCGCATGGTCAAAAGCTCTATTAGAGAAGCACAGATGGAATTTTTATTTACTATTGAATGATGATACAGAAGTTTGCAATAATGTTTTTGACGAACTTCTTAGCACACATTCATATTCTCTTGAAAAGTACCATAAAGCTGGTATTTATTCTGGAATTACATGCGATATAAATGACACCACTCACATAACATACGGTGGAGACGTCTTCAACACTAAAGCAAAAGGCACATGGCATAGATTGGAAGAAGCAGAAGAGCCTCGCCTCGTAGATATGATTAATGCAAATATTTTGCTTGTACCAGATAGTGTTGTTGAGAAAATCGGGATTTTCCCTGATTGCTATGTCCATTCTTGTGCAGATACTGATTACTGTATGACTGCTCGTAGAAACAATATCCCTGCCCTTGTTACAGCAAAAGTCTGTGGCGCATGTGAAGATGACCATTTGTCAAAAGAAGAAGAGTGCCTGATGCTGATGGGAATGAGTTTAAATGAACGTCGTAAATATGTAAATCACCCTACTCATTCAGACGCTGACTATCTCATGTGTATCAAGAGGAACATGCGATACAAGTATCCTATTAGCTGGATGATAAGAAAAATAAGGCTATTTTTCCCTGGATTATATTATAAGATAAGCAAACACAGAGGGTTGTATAAAAAAACTGTATAACATGTACAAAATACCAGTATTATTTGTATTTTTCAACCGCAAGGATGTCACACTGAAAGCATTCGAACGTATTTGTCAGATAAAACCTAAAAAATTATATCTGGCACAGGATGGATATAGAGTTGCTAAGGGAAAGCCTGAAGCTGATAAAATACAAGAAATAAGAGAATGCGTCCTTGGCATGATTGATTGGGAGTGTGAAATAAAGACATTATTTCGTACTCAGAATGTAGGTTGCGGAGCTGGCGTGAAAACTGCAATAGACTGGATGTTTGAAAATGAAGAATATGGTATTATTATAGAGGACGACTGTGTGGCAGAGTTATCTTTTTGGCCTTTTATGCAAGAATTGCTAATTCGTTATAAAGATGATCAACGTATTGGCATGATTGCAGGATATAATCCAATAGAAAATATATATACAGATTCTTCATATACCTTTTCAAAATATAAAGCATGTTGGGGTTGGGCGACATGGAAACGGGCATGGCTCAACATGGATATTGATATGAAATGGCGAGATACAGAAGATGCAAAGAGTATTATTAATAACATGGGTGGCCATGGAAAAGATAATTATTATTGGAGATATCGTCTGAAAGCGATTGACAATAATTATGTATCAGCATGGGACTGGCAATGGTATTTCTCACTCGCTTCCCAAAATCAGCTTACAATATTCCCGTCATCAAATTTAATTTGCAATATTGGATTTGGTGAAGAAGCCACTCACACATCTGGTTTTGCCACTTCTTCATCAAAAGCAAGCAAGGAAATATCATTTCCATTAAAACATCCTGAATACATATTACCTAATATGGTATTTGATAAGAAATTCTACAATTATAACAATACAACATACAACAAGATTATACAGTTAATACCATTTGGGTTAAAAACCTGGTTGAAAAAAATAATCAAGCATTAATAAAATGAAATTAAGCATAAAGACCCCAAAAGGGAAATACAAATACGAGTTTATCCCGTTATTTGTTGGAACCAAAATAATAGACAAAGAGATTTCTACGCGTAATATTAAAGAGTTCAAGCGTATTTTAGATGAAGCAGCCGTTGAATTCATCCTTTCTTATGGAACTTTATTAGGAGCCGTAAGAGAGAATGATTTTATTAGTCATGACGAAGACATTGATCTAAGTATGCTCCACGATGACCTACCTCGTTTGCTTTCTGCTTTGTTTTTACTTCGCGAACATGGTTTTGAGGTTTGCCGCTATGACAGAAGAGGCTTGATTTCATTCATCAAAGACAACGAATATATAGATGTCTATATTTTTAAAAATATGACAGAGGACATACTTATCTGTGGTCGTGAAGTAATGCCTGTGCATTTTTTACGTTCTACAACATCTCTGTTTTTTAAAGATGATGAGTTCCGTGTGCCAAAGGACTATGTAAAATATTTGGAATTTTTCTATGGAAATAATTGGAAGACCCCTGTGCAGTTTTATCATTACGAGTTGCCTAAATGGAAGCGCAACCTCAATGTAATTATACAGCATATAAAGGAATTTCTACCCGATATGATTTTTTATGCTCTGGTAGAGCCCGGAGATAGAAAATACAGAGAGCCCTTATTGAGAAAAATCAAAGAACAATACACAAAATAACATTGACGCTATTGTTTTATATATACATACAAGAATAATAAATATATGCAAGCATTATTATTAGCAGCCGGAATGGGCAAAAGATTAGGCGAACTAACCAAAGACAGAACCAAATGCATGGTTGAGGTCAATGGTGAAATGCTTATTGACAGAACAATTAAAATACTTTCCCATTTTGATATTACAAGATTGATAATTGTTATTGGTTTTGAAGGCCAAAGACTGAAAACATATGTAAAGGAGAAATACGATGGTGTTATTGATATAGATTTTATTGAGAATCCTATATATTATAAAACTAATAATATCTATTCGCTTGCATTGGCAAAAGACGAGATGTGCAAGGATGATACAATATTATTGGAGTCAGATCTCATATATAATCAGGATATGATACAATTACTATTGTCCTCTCCATATAATAATGCAGCCCTTGTTGCCAAATATGAATCTTGGATGGATGGGACAATGGTACAGATTGACAGCAATAATAATATTGTAAATTTCATTCCTAAATCAGCTTTTGACTATAGAGCCATAGAGACGTACTATAAAACGGTGAATATCTATAAGTTTAGTAAGGACTTCTCCGCAAATTCATTCATGCCTTTTTTGGAGGCCTATTGTAAGGCAATGGGAAATAATGAATATTACGAACAGGTTTTGTCTGTTTTAGCTCATTTGCATAATACAAGTCTTAAAGCATTGCCTATTACTACTGAAAAATGGTATGAAATTGATGATGTTCAAGATTTGGATATCGCATCATGTATATTCTCTGAAGACATAGAAAAGTTGTCTATGTATCACAAACGATACGGAGGCTACTGGAGATTTCCTAATATGATAGACTTTTGTTACCTTGTCAATCCATATTTCCCTACAAAGCGCATGTTAGATGAAATGAGTAGCAATTACAATATCTTGTTAAGAAACTATCCTTCTGGCATGTCTGTGAACCAACTACTAGCAGCTAAGATGTTTAATCTCAATAATGATTTCATAATAGTTGGTAATGGTGCGGCAGAACTTATAAAAAGTCTGATGAATAATATAGAAGGAAAGGTTGGTATGGTCTTTCCTACGTTTGAGGAGTATTCTAATCGGAAAAACACTGATGACATAGTTGCTTACTATCCAAACAATTGGAGTTTCTCATATAATACTAATGACTTGATTGATTTTTATGGAGACAAAGCAATCTCAACACTTCTGATAATCAATCCTGATAATCCATCAGGAAATTTCATACCCAAGAATCAACTTTTAGAATTATGCCAATGGACCAAAGCCCAAAATATCAGATTGGTTGTTGATGAATCTTTTGTTGATTTCAGTGAAGACTTTGAAAACAACAGTCTCATACACAATAATATTTTATTACAGTACGAAAATTTGGTTGTAGTAAAAAGTATTTCAAAATCACATGGAGTTCCTGGACTAAGGTTAGGCGTTATTGCTAGCAGTGACACTAATCTTATTAAGATAATAAAGCAAGATGTGGCCATCTGGAATATAAACTCGTTTGGAGAGTTCTATATGCAGATTTTCAGTAAATATTCTTCAGATTATATTAATGCTTGCCATTCTTACATTGAAGAAAGGAAATTATTTGAAAATGAATTGAAGAAAATCCCATATTTAAAGATACTCCCCTCGCAAGCAAATTTCTTCATGCTTAAGGTTCTTCCGCCTCATAATTCTTCTGATTTAGCAAAAGAGCTTCTGAATAAATATAATATTTTAATTAAAGACTGTAATAACAAAACTGGGGTAGACCAATCAAATTACATACGCCTTGCAATAAGGGATAGGCATGATAATGATTTACTCATCAATGCATTAAAAAATATAAAATGAAGATTTCAATAATTACAGTAACATACAATAGCGAGAAAACAATTACAAATACAATTGAGTCTGTGTTGTCACAAACTCATAAAGATATTGAATATATAATTGTTGATGGCCTGTCTAATGATTCTACCATTGAGATAATAAAACAATACGAGCCACATTTTAGCGGAAAATTAAAATGGATAACAGAAAAAGACAAAGGCATATATGATGCAATGAACAAAGGCATTTGTATGGCAACTGGAGATGTCGTTGGAATCTTAAATTCTGATGACTATTTTGCTTCAGATTATATACTTGAGAAGATAAACGAGAATATTAAGAACTATGATGCTGTTTATGGTGACGTGAATTTCATAAATGGAGATAATCCTGATGTTTGTGTCAGATATTATAGTTCAAAGATTTTCAGACCATTTATGCTTCGGTTTGGAATCATGCCTGCCCATCCCTCATTTTATGCACGAAAAGATATTTATGATAAATATGGGACATATTCTTTGGATTATAAGATAGCTTCAGATTATGATATGATGGTTAGGCTCTTCTATAAACATAAAATAAGAACAAAATATCTGCCTTTAACTTTTGTAACAATGCGTCTTGGAGGTGTTAGCACTAAAAATGTGTCAAATAGATGGCTTATTACTAGAGAAGATATCAAAGCATGTAAACAAAACGGTTTGTACACAAATTTAATATTTATATGTGTAAAGTATTTATTGAAGATTTTCGAGTTTAGATATAAAAAAATCAAATCCAATTAAAAAATAAAGTTACTCATAAAACATTCGTTATATAAATAGGCAAATAGTTATTTTGTTTTTTTTGCTTATTGTGCAATATTTTTTAGCATATATAGTTATAAGTATATAACCATGCTAAAAATAAGATGAATTTATATATACTATGTCTTTTGGGGGTGTTATTAATAAGCATAATATGCGGTCTTATTTTTATACCTGCCATACTTAGATTCTGTAAGAAAAAAAACCTATATGATGCGCCAGGCATAAGAAAGATACATAAAATTTCAATTCCACGTCTTGGTGGTGTATGTTTTATGCCTAGTATGTTTATTGCTGTTCTTATTGTTTTAAGCATACATAATCATGAAGCTGAAAATAATCAAATATCCTTCAGTTTATGGTCTATATGCTTTTTCATCAGCATGTCGCTCATTTATGTTGTTGGTATTATTGATGACTTAGTAGGTTTAAATGCCAAGACAAAATTTATTGTACAAATATTGGCAGCTTCTTTAATGCCACTTTCTGGGCTTTATATAAATAATCTTTATGGTTTATGGGGCATTTATGATATTCCTTTATGGTTAGGCGCTCCTCTTACAGTTTTTGTAATAGTGTTTATTAATAATGCTATTAATTTGATTGATGGTATTGACGGTCTTTCTGCAGGATTATCTTTATTATCACTTTGTGGTTTCCTGTATTGTTTTATGAATGAAGGGCTATTTCTTTATAGCATCTTGATTACTGGATTGATTGGAGTTCTTTTAACCTTTTTATATTTCAATTTATTTGGAAAAGTTGAGAAAGGGACTAAAATATTTATGGGGGATTCTGGCAGTCTTACATTAGGCTTTATATTAGGCTTTTTATTAGTGAAATTTTCGATGGACAATCCCAATATAATGCCTTTCAGGAGCGATAGTTTAATGATATCTTGCACATTGCTTATGGTTCCTGTATTTGATGTTTTCAGAGTTATATTCGTTAGAATATTACATAAGCAACCTATTTTTAATGCTGATAAGAATCATATACACCATAAATTGATGAGGGCAGGATTAAATCAGCACCAAGCATTAATTGTCATATTGTTATTTTCTATGCTATTTATGACTGTAAACATCTTATTATCTATGGTGCTTGATTTTAGCTATATAATAATTATAGATGTAGTAATATGGTTGTTATTCCATTATGTACTTAATGGAATAATAAGAAAAAATGGTCAAAAAGCTTTTCAAATAGAGAAGACTAATGAACGATAAGATTAAAAGATTATTTGATATTGCAGGAGCATTATTGGGAATGCTAATCCTGTTTCCTGTATTTCTACTGATCTCTATAATACAGTTAAGGTTTGTTGGCGCCCCCATATTCTTTAAACAAGAACGTATAGGAATGGGAAGTCGTCCTTTCCAAATCTATAAGTTTCGTACAATGGTAATAAATAATGAGGAGAATGGATTACCCTTGTTGGCAGAAGATGGTGATGATAGGTTGACAAAAATTGGTAGTTTTTTGCGCAAGTATCATTTGGACGAACTGCCACAATTATGGAATGTGCTCATAGGCGATATGTCTTTCGTCGGTTATCGTCCTGAACGAAAGTATTTTATAGATAAAATAATGGAAGAGCGTCCTGATTATGCAAAACTATATTCTATACGCCCAGGCATAACGTCTATGGCAACAATTTATAATGGCTATACATTCACATTTGACAAAATGATTCGCCGCTTAGACATGGACCTTGATTACTTGTCTAATCGTTCATTAGTCCTCGACTTTAAAATTATATTCTTAACTATTGCAAGTATAGTATCAGGAAAAAAGATTTAATACTTTCTGAAGTATAAACGCAATAATTGAGATTCTAATACCATTTTACTTGAATTTAAATTTACAATCTTAAATTTTTCTTCAAGGTTATTTACTCCAAATTTTCTTATTCTATCAGGATCTTTAAGTTTTATATCAGAAGAGTCACGCCAATAATAATATGGGTTATTTATGATTAATGAATCACCCATATGTTTAAAATTGCAGATATATTCATTTCTCTGGTTTGTCTCGCGTAAAATAAGCAGATTGTGCTGTACAGCCCAAAAGTATCCAGAATCACGCATGTCAACAGAATTTTGAGATGACAACGTATCTATTAATGATAATTGCCAAAATCCGTCTAAATCTCCATTGTCTGATGTTTCTAAAGTACATGATGTACTCAAGAAGAGGCTTAGAAGTAGTAAATATAATAATTTTCTCATTGTCTTCACGATTTTAATCTAACAACCCGCTTTTTGATATTGTAATCTGAAATCCCTCATTATTTCCAATAAGTTTACCTTTATCCATACCAAAGGCGCCACGAATACTCCATCCTTTTAGTTTTGAGGATTCTTGGAATTTATATATGCATTCAAGCAATATACTTATATTTTCTCTAGGATTATAATAG
>X430_Giraffe__coassemble_316_pt1 | contig 11385 bp, 9 predicted proteins | sample X430_Giraffe__metabat2_low_PE_013 | metagenome-assembled genome bin X430_Giraffe
GTAGAAGTAATACCAAATGTATTAAAAGAAGAATCATCAAAATTATTAAAAAACTTTTTTCAAATTTTAAGACAAAACAAACAATAAATGATATAATACAATTACAAATCCCATTTTAGGTACCTTCATCCAAGGTTAGGCGGTGAACCAGGTCAGGTCTTGATCGAAGCAGCCTTAAATTTGTTTAACTTGTGGTTGGGGGTACCTAAGATGGGATTTTTATTTAAAAGAAAAATGGCTTGATTAATCAAGCCATTATTTTAATTTATTCGGGTCAAACACAACACCTACATCATTTTGATCATACATCTTACCTAAAGTATAACAAAAACTTGTTAAATGATCAAAATTATTGAAGTATACTTGAACTGATTTTTCTATGTCAATGTTTTTCGCACAATTTAAAAAATCAATCATTTTTTGTCTTGGTAATATTATACCTGCACCATGACCAACTAGTATACCTTTAAAAGGGATTTTATTAGTTTCTTCTAACATTTTTATATATGTATCAACCGTTGTAGATTCTTGTAAAAATAACCAAACAAAAGGACATGCCGCATCACTAGTTACTAATAATTGATCATGTGGAATATAAAATCCAACACTACCTCTTGTATGACCTTCCATATTGACTACTTCAACAGTTATTCCGCCTAAATCAAATATTTGATTGTATTCTAAAATTTTTAAATTACCTTCAGTTTGTTGATAATATAATTCATGATTGTAATTATCATCGATTAATTTCATGTTTTTTGCAGTATTAACATTTCTAATACGCCAATCTAAACTGTTATGTAAACGACATAAGTCAATATCTTTTTCATGAATATAAACTTCTTTAAATAAATAGTTACCACAACTATGATCCATATGTCCATGAGAATTAACAACAATTAAAGGTAACTTAGTTAAAGTTAAGACATGTTCATAAATATTTTGAATACCATAGCCGGTATCTATTAACATTGCAGAGTCTTTACCGATAATTAAAGTCATTAAGACGCCCATTGGATCTTTAATTTGATATATATGTTCGTTGATTACAATATCTTTAAAATAATTCATATTTTCACCTCAAATAATTATAACATAATTATTTACAAATACCATAACTTGTGCTATAATAAATTAGAAAAAGTAAAAATTAGAGGTATAATTAATGAAAAAATATGTGAAATTATTATTGTTATTTTTCTTAGCTTTTGTAATTATTGGTTGTAATAAAGAAGAAAATGATAACTCGTATACAATAAAATTTTCCACTGATTGTGAATTGACTTACGAGGATGTTGTTATTGAAAAACAACAAACAATTGATCTTCCTACACCAACTAAAAAGGGATTTAAATTTATTGGTTGGTATCCAAGTGAAAAGTTTGTAAAAGGTACAGAGGTTACTAAAGACACAGTAATTGGTAAAAATATTACTTTATATGCGAAATGGGAATCAATCAAAGTAAATGTTGTATTAAATACTAATGGTGGTCAAGTAGCTGAAAACGTTAAAACAGAATATAATATATATTCAGTTGATACAATTGATTTACCTAAAGTTTCAAAAGACCAACATATTTTCTTAGGATGGTTTGTCGGAAACACAAAATATGAAGGTAAAGTTTCTTTCTTAGAAGATACTATTGTTGAAGCTAGATTTATCGCATTAAGTGAATTACAAAGCGAATACAATGTAACTTTAAATTTAAATGGTGGAAAGTTCTATGATTTTGATGAACCATTAAGTGATGAAGTTTTAAACAGTAGAGAATATCGATATCTTCGTGATGAAAACTTAAGTGATGCACTTAATAAAATTTTATATGAATTTACAGTAGATTTTTGTTCATTTAAAAACCGACCATCATACTTTTATGAATGGGTTCGATATAATATTTTTGATAACACATATGAATCATTAATTGGAAATTCAGGTTTCTTAAGTTATGAATATTATTTAGGCAAATGGGAATGGTTATTCCAAACATTAGAATATTATGCAGAACCACAAAATAAACAATATTTTGCTGATATTTATTCATGTAATTATACTCAAGATAATAAGAATTATTTTGAAGCATCTGCATGCATTCGTGCAGAACTAGCAGGTTTATTTGATGTAGATCAATATGTTTATGGAGATTATTTATATTATTCACACAAATATACTGAAGAAGAAATTTTAAATATTGAAAACTTATTTAATTTAACTAAATATGAACCAGGTAAAGAAACAATTGTCTTCGCACCAATCAAAGATGGTTATGTATTCCGCGGTTGGTATGATAATCCAGAGTTCAATGGTGATGCTTATTGGAGTATTCCAGATACTTGGTTTGGCGATATAACTTTATATGCAAGATGGGAGGAAATTTAAAATGATAAAAACAATTAAATTCGGATTTTTGATGTTGTTTGTGATGTTATTAGTTGGTTGTGTACCACCTCAACAAGGTCCAAGTGATCCTGATGATGATCCATCAGGTGATACACCAGAACCAATCGAATATAATATTATTTTTGAAACAAATGGTGGTGTAGAAATTGAAGGTTTATCTTCTTTAAAAAAAGGTCAAACAGTTAAATTACCGGAACCAAAAAAAGAAGGTCATATGTTTATTGGTTGGTATGAATCTGAAGATTTAACTGGTACTGCTTATAACAAAAATTACAAGTATGAAGAAGATGTTACTTTATATGCTTGTTGGATGAAACTTCAATATAAAGTTTATTATAGTAGTAGTGAAGTACAATTAAGTACTTTGAATCAATCATATTACTATGGTGATGAATTAGATTTATATATTCCAACTAGTGATATTTATGATTTCGCAGGTTGGTATTTTGAAGGTGAAGAATTCACTGAAAAAACAATGCCAGCTGGTGATGTAATGTTAACAGCTAAATGGGAACCTAAAAAATTCACAGTTACATTAGATTTAAATGGTGGTGAATTATTATCAGGTAGCGATGTTTTAGAAAATATTTCAGGTGGTTCAACTGTTGAACTTCCGGAAGCTCAAAAAACTGGTCACATTTTCCTTGGATGGTATACTTCATTAGATAATCGTGGTATTAAGTTTAGTGAAACTGATGTAGTAACAAGTTCGATTACTTTATATGCTAAATATTCTTCATTAGATAATTATGAAAAAGAATACGCAATTAATTATGAACTAAATGGAGGTTCATTTAATGGTGCTAGTTATCCTGAAATTTATGAAGTTGGTACAACTACTGAATTAGTAAACCCTGTTAAATCTGGATACGAATTTGCAGGATGGTATGAAAGTAATTTATTTATTGGAGAAAGGGTAGATGAAATTTCATCATCTCAAATTGGTGAAATTAAACTATATGCTAAATGGATGGAAATTAAAGATACTTATCAAGTTACATTAATTAATCCAGGTAAAACTGAAACTGTATTAAATGTTAAAGCTGGAGAAACAATTGCTGATTTACCTTCTGCAGGAACATTATCTGGCGAGGAATTGGCTTGGTATTTAGGTAATAAATTATTTGATGTAAATACGGCAATTTATGAAGATATTACTTTATATGCTAACTGGTTAACATTAGAAGCTTCGATTTTAACAATGTTAAATGATATTGCGTTTGATAATATCGACTTACAAACAAGAATTAATGTTAATGGTAAGACATTTACAATTGGATGGGTTTCAAGTGATCCTTATACAATTTCTAATAAAGGTGTAACAAATCCTGACCGTGTTGATACTGAAGTTACCTTAACTGCAAGATTCACATATAACAACAATACAATTGAACATCCTTTTAAAGTAATTGTTCCTCGAATTGTATTTGATAGTTTAGCAGATACTAAACCTGTATTTGCGTATGTTTATTCAACAAGTTTCAAAGGCTTTACTGATACTGCAAGAGAAACTTTAGATGTCGTTAATATTTCTTTTGGTCGTGTTTCTGATGAAGGTACTGTCGATTTATCAGAACTTAAATTTATCGAAGAGATTATGCAAATTAGAAAAACTGGTACACGTGTAGTATTATGTATTGGTGGATATGGTTCAAGTTGTAAACAATTTAGTGATGCAGCTTCAACTCCAGCAGGAAGAACAAAATTTGCTCAATCTATTTTAGAAGCGGTTCAACAATATCATTTTGATGGTGTTGACATTGACTGGGAATACCCAGGTTATGAAACTGGAAGAGATGTAACTGTTGATAGACCAAACTTTACAGCTATGATGGCTCAAATTGCTAATACTTTAAAGAGTGTTAATCCGGATTATTTAGTAACATCTGCTGTTCCTGGTGGACCTTGGGGTGTTGATCGTTATGATGTATCTAACTTATATGATATTTTAGATTATATTCACTTAATGACATATGACTTCCATTCTTCATCAAAAGCTGCTCACCATACAGCTTTATATTCTTCATCAAATACAGCAAGTGGATGTAGTGTAGTTGATACAATTCAAGTTTATAAAGAACGTGGTGCCGATGTTGATAAATTAGTTGTTGGTGTTGCTTTCTATGGACGTGTTTATACTTTAAGCGGAACTGGAAATACTGAGAAAGGTGTTGGTTCTACAAACGTAATCCAAAGTGGAAATCACATTACATATACTAATATTATTAATAAGTATTACAACGATCCAGTTGTAAAAGCTAGAATGATTTATTATTATGATACTAAATCTTGTGCACCTACAATTTATGATCCTGCAACTAATACAGTTATTTCATTTGATGATCCAAACTCAATTGATGCAAAATGTAAGTATATTTGGAACTATGATCTAGCTGGTTTAATGTATTGGGAAAACGGTGAAGATACAACAGATATCTTATTAAAAGCTATTAATAAAGGTATGAAATAATCAAGGAGGGCTTGCCCTCCTTTTATTTATTGCAAAAATATGAATAATATGTTATACTAATAAAGGTGATAATATGCGACTAGATAAATTTATTGCAGAGACTTTAAAGGTTTCTAGAAAAGATGCAAAAATCTTAATTAAGAAAAAACAAATTAAAGTTAATGGTGAAATAGTTAAAGATGATAGTTTTAATGTAGACTTATTGACACAAAGTATTACATATCTTAATCAAGAACTAAAATATGAACAATATATATATTTATTAATGCATAAACCGAAAGGTTATGTTTGTGCGAGAGTTGATAATTTAAATAAGACAGTTATGGAACTTATACCATTTGAGTACTTAGCTAAAGATTTATCTATAGTAGGACGTTTAGACATTGATACAGAAGGAGTATTATTACTTACTAATGATGGAAAACTTATTCACAATTTAACTTCACCTAATCATGATGTTTTAAAAACATATTATGTTGAGTTTGAAGGTACATTGAGTGATAATGCTCGTGAATTAGTAAAAACAGGTATTGAAATAGATGATTATATTACAAAACCTGCAACAATAGAAATCTTATCAAATAATCAAGCAAATATTACAATTAGTGAAGGCAAGTTTCACCAAGTTAAAAAAATGTTTGAAAAATTAAATACAAAAGTCACATATTTAAAAAGAGTTAAGTTTGATACTATTACATTAGATAATTTAGAATTAGGTAAGGTAAGAAGATTAACTGAAGAAGAAATAGAAATATTAAAAGGTAAATAATATGAATACAGAAATTCAAAGAAGTTTAATTACAAAATTTCGTAAAACAATTTATCGAAAAGTAGTTAAAGCAATTGAGACTTACAACTTAATCGAACCAAACGATAAAATAGCTGTTTGTATTTCCGGTGGAAAAGATTCAATGTTACTTGCAATATGTATTCAAGAATTGCAAACACATGGCCCTGTTCCTTTTGAAGCAGTATATATATCTATGAATCCAGGCTATAATGATGAAAATCTACAAAGAATTAAAGATAATGCTAAACTTTTAGATTTAGATATTGAGATTTTCAATACTTCAATTTTTGATTATGCAACAACACAAGATGAAAATCCATGTTACATTTGTGCAAGAATGCGTCGTGGATACTTATATAATTACGCATTAAAACTTGGTTGTAATAAAATTGCTTTAGGCCATCATGCTGATGATGTTATTGAAACTACAATGATGGGTATATTTTATAGTAATGAAATTACATTTATGCGGCCAAAATTGAGATCAAAGAATTTTGGTAATATGGAACTTATTAGACCACTATACATGGTTAAAGAAGAAGACATACTTAAATGGAAAAAATATCACAATTTAGAATTTATTGGTTGTGCTTGTCCATTAACTAAAAATATTGATGTGATTGACTCAAAAAGAAAAGAAGTAAAAGAGATAATTAAAGAATTAAAAAAATATAATGATGAAGTAGATGATTGTATTTTTAGAAGTATTCATAATATTAATCTAGGAACAATTGTTGGTGTAAGAAAAGACGACAATCGTTATTCTTTTAATGACATTTACGAAATTGAAGGTAAAAAAGATGCTGAGTAGAATTAGATTAATGTTACAAGATAAAGTTGATTTATTAAAAGATAAGACAGTTGCAGTATTTGGTGTTGGTGGTGTCGGTGGATACACAGTTGAAGCTCTAATTAGAAGTGGTATTGAAAATATTGATATATATGATTTTGATACAATTGATATATCAAATATTAATCGTCAAGTAATCGCAAATAGTGAAACAGTTGGAAAGAATAAAGTTGATGAATGGGTAAAAAGAGCAAAACTTATTAATCCAAATATTAATATTAATGGTATAAATATGTTTGTTGATAGTAACTCTATAGACTCAATTGATTTTTCTAAATATAACTATGTTGTAGATGCAATTGACACAGTTACTTCAAAAATATTACTAATAAAAAAATGTGATGAATTAAATATTCCAATTATTAGTTCAATGGGAACTGGAAATAAATTACATCCGGAAATGTTAGAAATAACAGATATTAAAAAGACTACAGTTTGTCCACTTGCAAGAGTTATTAGAAAAACATGTAAAGATGAAAACATTAAATCTTTAACAGTTATTTATTCAAAAGAAGAACCTAAAAAGACTAATACTCATAAACCAGGAAGTACAATCTTTGTTCCGTCTGTTGCAGGAATCATGATTGCTAGTTGGATTTTTAGACAAATTATTGGTGAATAAAATGCGTAATATTAAAAATGTAGAATTCAAGAATCGTATTTTTTTAGCACCTATGGCTGGTGTGACTAATATGGCATTCCGTAAACTTGCAGTTAAACATGGAGCTGGAATGGTATATGCTGAAATGGTTAGTGACAAAGGTTTGTTATATGATAATGTTAGAACTAAAAAGATGATTGATGTATCAAACGATGAACATCCAGTTGTTATGCAAATATTTGGTTCAAGTGTAGATACATTAGTTTTAGCAGCAAAATATGTCGAAGAACATTCAAGTGCCGATATGATTGATATTAATATGGGATGTCCAGTAAATAAAGTTATTAAAAGTGGCGCAGGATCTGCTTTACTTAAAGATCCCGATAAAGTTTATGAAATTGTAAAGGCAGTTAAAGAGGCAGTAAAACTTCCTGTCTCAATTAAAATTAGAGCAGGTTGGGATCACAATTCAATTAATTGTGTTGATGTTGTTAAAGCTGCGACAAAAGCTGGAGTTGATGCAATAGCAATTCATGGAAGAACACGTTCAATGATGTATCGTGGTGAATCAAATTTAGAATTTATTAAAATGGTTAGAGAAGCAACTGATGTTTTTGTAATTGGTAATGGTGATATTAAAACAGCACAAGATGTTAAAGATATGTTTGATATCGGCGTTGACGCAGTAATGGTTGGGCGTGCAAGTCTTGGAAACCCATGGATATTTGATCAAATCAACGCTGAATTAGAAGGCAAAGAATATATATATCCGACTAAAGAAGAAATTATTAATACAGTTTTAGAACATGCTAAAAATTTATTAGAAATTGTTCCACCACATGTTGCTATTATTGAAATGCGAACACACGCTGTTTGGTATTTTAAACAACTACCTAATTCTAAACCATATCGTTTAAGACTTGTTCAAATTAAAACATTTGAAGATTTAGAAACAATTTGTCAAGAGTATTTAAATATGAATAATTAAATTATATTAAACATAATTATTAATGGTGATACATTTGAAATACCTATTAATGATTATGTTTTTTTTCACATTAACTGGATGTCGAAATGAGAAAATAGAAATAGAAAAGACCAATCAAATAATTTTAAATAAAGATATTGAGTTTTTTGAATTAGATATAAACACAAAAATTGATAATATTGTTTTAATAAATGTTGAAAACAATGATAAATTTGAATATGAGTTAATTAAAACAGATACAGGATACAAATTATATTTAACAGTTTTCTTGCCTCAATCATTTTCGAATATAACGATTAAATCAAATGATAAAGAATATATTTGTAATATTGGTAAAATAGAAATATTAGAATATAATTTAAGTGATTCTAATTATATTAATATCGTAACTGATGAAAATGATTTATATATATACAACAAACTAGACAAATTTATTGAACTTGAAGAAATCAAAGTATTTGGTGGAGATTATTTACAAAACATAAACTTCAGTAAATTTATTGATCCAAAGAAGTTAACTAAGCTTGGTAATATATATAGTGAAGTAGATTCTTATGTTATTTATATTAAATTTAAATATGGTAGTAAAAGATATGAACAATACCTTGAAATAAAAAACCTTACAAACAATTAGTTTGTAAGGTTTGTTTTATTTTTTATATTCATTTAACATATTATGAAGTTGTAAACTAACATTTGCTAAAACTTCAATACCATTATCCAAATATTTTGTTTCTAGGACTTCAGCTTTTTCTTTCAATAAAGAGAATAAGTTGCCTTTATCATATGGTATCAAGAATCGATCTAAATAAGTATCTGAGAATAAAATTTCATCAATTTTATTTGCAAGATCTCGAATACCTTCTTTTAGTTTTGCACTTGTATGGATAGCATCTTTATAACTTGCTAATGTAATTTGGTTTTTAACTAAATCTGTTTTATTTAACACATAAAGAATTGGAATATCTGTAACACCTAAACTATTCAATACATCTTCAGTAGTTTTAATTTGCAAATCTCTAAATGGACTACTTGCATCTATAATGTGTAAAATTAAATCTGCGTCTAAGATTTCTTCTAATGTTGATTTAAAAGATTCAACTAAGTGATGTGGTAATTTTGAAACAAATCCAACTGTATCTGTTATTAAAAATTGATGATTGTTGGGTAATTTCAATTTTCTAGTTTGTGTTTCTAAAGTCGCAAATAACATATCTTTAACAAAAACTTCTTTGTTATCCATACTTGAATATAAATTTAATAAAGAATTAATTGTTGAAGATTTACCAGCATTTGTATAACCAACTAATGCAACAATTTTTTCATTGTTCTCATTTCGCATTTTTCGGCTAGTTTGACGAGCTTTCTTTAAACTTTCAAGTTCGGTTTTAGCTTTACTAATTTTCATTTCAATGTGACGACGATCTAGTTCAAGTTTAGTTTCACCTAAACCACGTCTTGCACCACCGGCTCCACCGCCGCCACCACCAGTTCTAGACAAGTATGCGCGATTTCCAATTAATCTTGGTAACATATATTTTAGTCTTGCAATTTCTACTTGTAGATAGGCTTCTTTTGAAGTTGCACGTTTTTCAAATATTTCTAAAATCAACATTGTTCTATCTAAAACTTCAACATCTTCAATAACGTCATTAATATTTTTAATTTGTGATGGAGTTAATTCATCATTAAAAATAACTGCATCTGCTTCAACAATTTGGGCAATATCAGCAATTTCTTTAAGTTTACCAATACCAACGTATGTTGCAGGATTAGGTGTTCTTAAATTTTGAGTAATTGTTTCAACAACTTCGAAGTTACATGCTTCACATAAACTTTTAAGTTCCGTCATTTGATAATAAAATAACTCGTCATCACCAAGATTAATCCCAACAATAATTGCTTTACTAGTTTCCATTAAGGTTATATCTTTTTGGACGATAGCTGTATTTAAATTAGAATTCATACACACCTCCTAATGTTAGATAATTAATTTTACCATTTTTCTTTTAAAAAATCAATAGCTATAAATATTATCTTAATATAAAATTATTTTATACATAATAATTTACATAATAAACTCATATAATGAACTAGTTGTAAGGAGGCATTATGTTAGAAAATTTTAGTCCCCAAGCTATTTCGTTAATAGAAGCTGCAGAAACGATTGCAAAAAACAATCATAAATTATTAGTAGGTACAGAAGATTTATTGCTTGCTATGTTTAATGTAGAAGATACTATTTGTCATTTTTTATTAGGTGAAGAACAAATTACCAAAGAAGAATTGACAGAAGAAATTAATAAACTAAATGTTTCAACTATTAAAGTAAATAATTCTAAATTTACACCAAAATTTAATCAAATTGTAAAATCAGCAAGTGATATTATAAAATTATTTAAATCTGATCATGTATATGATGAACATTTATTTTATTCACTTTTAAATGATAAAGATAACAATGGAATTAAAGTATTAATTAATTTAGGTCTTGATCCATCTTTAATGATTCAAGATATTTTAGATATTTTTAATGTTGAAAAAAAGACACAAACACCAGAATTTTTAACTAATTTAAGTTTAACAAAAGAGATTCACCCATATATTGCAAGATCAAATTATTTAGAAAAGTTAGATATAATTTTAAATAAAAAACAAAAAAACAATCCAATGTTAATAGGTTCAGCAGGTGTTGGTAAAACTGCATTAGTGGAAGCTTATGCCAAAAGACACCCTAATCTTACGATTTATCGTTTAGATTTAGGAACAATTATGGCAGGAACAAAATATAGGGGAGAATTAGAAGATAAAATAATTACTACAATGGATTTTATTAAAAAAGAAAATGCCATATTATTTATTGATGAAATTCACAATATTGTAGGTGCAGGTTCAAATGAGGGAACATTAGATATTGCAAATATTATTAAACCATATCTTGCAAGATCAGATATATATTGTATTGGTTCAACAACTTTAGATGAATATTATCAATACATTGATAAAGATAAAGCTTTAAGTAGAAGGTTTCACAATATATATATTGATGAACCGACTACCAAAGAAACAAAAGTTATTTTACAAAAAATTAAAAATGCTTATGAAGTTTATCATAACACTACTTTTAGTAATGAATGTCTTGATTACATTATTAATCGTACAGATAAATTTTTGCCTTTAAAAACATTTCCCGATAAAGCAATTGATGTTTTAGATGAGTTAGGTTCAAGAATTAATTTGTTAAATAAAAAAGTAAATAAACTAGATTTAATAGATGAAATAATAAAA
>X430_Giraffe__coassemble_319_pt1 | contig 11368 bp, 5 predicted proteins | sample X430_Giraffe__metabat2_low_PE_013 | metagenome-assembled genome bin X430_Giraffe
ATTTGACATATATGTATATAAATTACCGTTATTTAAGAAAGCATAGTCATTGATTGTGGCTGTGTTTTTCTTTACTCCGTCAACATATACATAGAATGAACTTAATGAACTACATCCATTAAATGAAAGTATTTCAATTGATTCAAGTTGATCTGAGAAAATAAATTCTTGTAACTTTTCACAATTTTGGAATGCAGCTTCACCAATTGTTTTTAATTTAGTCGCATTAAAGCTACTAATCTTTGAACCTTGGAATGCATATTTTCCAACTGATTCTAAGTTATTTAAATTAAATGTTCCAATAAGAGCTGTATCTGCAAAAGCAGCTTCGCCAATTGTCACGATACTATCAATATTAATACTAGTTAAATATGTACATGAAGTAAAGGCATAGTCTTTTATTTCAGTTACATAATTTAAATTAATATTTTCTAGTGATTCACATCCTGCAAAAGAATATAAACCTACTGTTGTTAAAGTTTCTGGTAATTTCACTGATTCTAATAGTAGACAATATGCGAATACATAATCTCCCCATTTTGTAACAGAATTAGGAATTACAACAGATTCTAATCTTTCACATCCTAAGAATGCACCATCACCAATTTCTTTTAAAGTTTCTGGAAGAGTAATTGATGTAATAAGTGGAGCACCACCATATGTTTCATATCTTGAGAATGCACCCATACCAATTGTTTCAACAACTGGCATTTCAATTGTAACAATACCTGAACAATCACTGAATGCGTAATCACCTATTTCTTTAACGTTTGCTAGGTTAACTGAATAAAGACTCTTACATCCATAGAATGTTTCTAGTTCAATTACACTATCAACTTTAGATAAGTCGATTGTTTTTAGTTTGTCGTCATACGCAAAGCATCCACGACCAAAATGAACATTTCCTTCAGTTGGCATATTAACAGTTACAAGATTTAAACAATCTTGGAATGCACCTAAGCCAAATGTTGTATTTTTACCAATTGTTACTGTTTCTAAATATGATTTGAAGAAAGCACCTTCACCATATGTAGCATCACTGCCAATTGTTACTTCACGTAAACCAGTGTTTGCGAAAGCATAATCGCCAACTAATTTTACGTATTCTAAATTATTAACTTTAGTTAAACCTTTTGCATAATTAAATGCATGTTGTTTAATTTCTATACCACTTTCAGTTGGTAAAGTAATTGTTTCTAATTCTTCACAATTTGCAAATGCAAAATCATGAATGATTGTTTCATTGTTTGTAATAGTTAATGATTTAATTTTAGCACCACTAAATGCGGCTGAACCAATTTCTTGATATTTAGCATCAATTACTAAATCACCAAAATCTTTGCCTGTAGCACCAAAAATAATTGTTGTTTCATCATCACTTACTAGTAGTGAGCCATCACTATTTGTTTCATAATATCTGTTATTATCATTTATTATGAAAGTTTTTAAATTAGTATCTTCAAAAATTGAACCTTCAATTTTATCGATATATGTATTTTCTTGGAATTCAATTGTTTCTAAATTTGTACATTCTAAGAAACAATAACCACCAAGTGTAACATTATTATTAGGAAGTTTAATTGATTCTAACGCAGTATCACCATAGAATACTTGTTCACCAATATAATCAACATTTCCTAAAATATTCATTTGATTAAGACTAATACATTCACTGAATGCGCCTTTATCGATACTTACTAATGAGTTATGAATATTAACTTTTGTTAATGATTTGCATAACGCAAAACAAAATTCAGGAATTGAAACTTTTTCGTAAATATCAACTTCTTTTAATCCACTACCTACAAACATACCATATGAAAGTTTTGTACGTTCGTTTAAGATAACAGATTCTAAATTAATACAATTTTTAAATATTTCTTGTCCAGCATTTCTTAAGGCTGTTAAATCTAAAGATGTAAGTTTTTCACATCCTTCAAATGCTTTTGCGCCAAGAGCATATGCTTTTGTTAAATCTTTTTCATTTAGTGTAAGATTTACACAATCTTTAAATGCTTCTCTACCAATTGTTTCAATTCTAGAAAGATTAATACTTTGTAAGTCTTCATCACCACAGAAAGCATATTCACGAATTATTTTCATTGAACTAGGAAGTTCAACTTTTTCTAATCCTAAACAATTATAGAAAGCAAATTTCTGAATTTCTTCAACTCCTTCAGGAATTACAACTGATTTAATTGTTGTATTCATTGCAGGAATTTTATTTGCATCATAGTCTTCTTCTGATAACTCGATGCTATTATCTGTTTCATACAAACAGAATGCATAACTACCGATATATAAAATACCTTCGTCATCTGGAATTACAACATCTCCACCTAATCCTTTATAAGCGATTAGGACTCTGTTTTCAATAACGAATTCACTCTTAACAGTAACTTTAATTGATGCCATTAAGTTTGAACCTTCAACTGAAAGTACAATTGTTGTTGTACCTTTTTTAAGTGCAGTAACTGCTCCTGTTTCAGGATCAACTTTTGCTACACTCGGATTTTTTGATGTAAATTTTAATTTATAGTTGTCTTCAACATACCATGGATCTAAATCATATGCTAGTTGAATTTGTTCACCAGGATACATTGATACACCTCCTGGTAGACTTGATACATATATTCTTGAACCAGTAGAACCAATTTCACTTGTTTGTGCTGCTCTTGAATACGCAAAGATTGTATCAAAATAACTAAATCGAATCTCTTCAATTTTTGCATTATTGAAGTCTTCAGCTTTAATTGTATCTGAATTAGTCGATTGTTGATCATCAACTTTTTCTTTAACATTCAAAATAAGAATTGCTTTGTTACCATACAGATTTTCTAAAGCTGTAATAGTAGCACGTCCTGGTTTTAAACCTTTAACAATACCATCTTTAACTTGTACAACATCTTCATTTGATGAAGTCCATGTTAAATATTTTAAGTAATCTTTAGATTCATCAACAGTTTCATCTTTTGTTGCTAAATATTTTGTTAAATCGATTGCTTCATTTTCGTACATTGAAAGAATGATTAAATCAGTTCCTTCCATTGTACCATCTTTAGTAAATTTAAATTCTCCTTCAGTTCCTGGTAATTGACAAATATATATATCTGAGTTTAATGCATAGTCATCAATTGAGAAAGCTAAACCATTAGTAATAATTGAATCAGTATATATATCATCTAAATAATCAGTAATTTCAAATTTAACTTTATTATCTTGACCAAATTCACTATATACAGGAATTGGATTATCAGTTAAGAAAGTATAACTTGATGAAGAAGTAAAAATAATTGGTGTAATTGATTGTACATAATGATTGTCATATACAGTCATAGTGATGTAGTAACGATCTTTCTTCAAAGTTTTATCATATTCTTTTGTATATTCTACATCTTTTAAAATTGGAGCTTCATCATCCATATAGAAATCAAAAGTAAATGAATTACGAACATTTGTTGATGTTCCATCATTTTTATAGTCTAATTTACCTTCCATTTTGAATTCATATTGATGATTATTTACAAGTCCTAGTTTTAATGATTTTTGATTTAAGAACTCGTAATATGGGAATGGCATACCGTTGTAGTATGCTTTTTGTGCATTGTAATCTGTAAGTTCGTATACAACTTCACCTGTTTGTTTATCAGTAATTGTAAATGTCATTGTCTTACAGTTTCTTAAAAGCCCTGCATAAACAGATGATAAACCATCTATTGTTCCTAACATATTGGAAATTGCGATATGTTCTTCGGTTGCAGGAATTGGATCGTATTTATTTAAATCGATATCATATAAGTAAGTTCCTAGTGGAATAATATAATTATAGTAATATGATCCATAAGGTGTAGTTGCGAAATAATCAGCTTTTAATTTATCTTCAGCATCGATTGAAGCATCGTGTGCCTCAGATTCTACTTCATAATAAGTTTTATCAAAGATTGGTGCTTGTGACCAGTCACCATAGAATGCTAAGAATGGAATATTTAAATTAATATTTTTATTATCAGCATTAGGTGTGTTAATGTCTTCAAGTTTAACAAAACCTTCAACATACATACCATATGGGAATGTATTTTCAATCATTGTTTTGTTGTCTTCTGATAAAGTATAAACTACTTTAATCTTACAAGTTTGTCCGGCTTCAACTACTACTGTTTTGTTGTTAAGTGTTCCGCCTTCAACTGTTACTGTAAAATTACTATCTAAGATTTGTGATTTTTCAGCAACGTGTTCTTCATCAGATGAAGAAACAGTTTCAGTCATACCAACAAGTGATACAACATAACTTAGTGATTCATTTGATAAATTAACTAAGTTAAAATTCATTTCATATACACCTGTTTTATTTGGATCATCTAATAATTCTAATTTAGAACGGTCAATTCCATCAACAGTAATATATGCTTTTGTATTAACTGCATTATATAAACTAGCAAGCCCTGCACCCTGTTTTCTAGGTGAATATGGGTTTCCTTCTTGATTTAAAACAATTCCAGCTGTAGACATTAATAATTGATTTGCCATAACTGAAATTTCTTTCATTGTCTTATCAGGGTATTCTTCTTTTAAATATTGTCTAATTAAAACAACAATACCACAAAGGTTTGGTGTAGCCATTGAAGTACCACTTAGTTGGTCATAGCCACCACCTGGCACAGATGATTTAATATTACCACCGTGTGCTGTAATTTCTGGTTTGATTCCAAGTGATGGAGTAGGACCCCAACTTGAGAAATCAGACATAAATGGACCAGCTTGATTATTGTAACTAATTGTAAAAGTACCTTTATCTTTTTTCGCAAGTGCTGTTCCTAATTCTTTGGAAATTGAAATAGTTGGGATATGATCACTCTTACCCATTGACATTGAAATGTCACCTTCAATATTGTTATAAATAATACATGCTATTGCACCATGAGCTTTAGCATTTTTAGCTTTTTCTTCAAACGTATTATCACCACGTCTAATTAGGGCAATTTTACCTTCAACATCTAACGATAAGAAGTTTACTTCTTTACCAACACCAGGAACAGTTACATATTCTAGTGTTAGTGTTTCATCTAAGCTCTTACCTAGTGATTCATAAATACCTTTAAAGAAATCATTTTCTTTACCGTTAATAGAACTTGATTCTGTAAAGAATACAACTTTACTATTATTAGCAATTAAATATTTACTCTTTGTTCCGCTGATAGACGCAACAGATAAAGCCGCATCATAAGTAGAAGGAGATCCTACTGTTCCAGAATCTGGATTAGTAACAAAGTTTGTGTTACCTTGTTCACCACCAAATGATGAACTATAACTATTACTAGCAGCTGTTATTAAACTAATACCACTAGCATTTATACTATCGTATACTTCATTTAATTTGTCATCATCTTCTTCTCTTGCGAAGCCACAAGATGAACCAAGTGACATATTAATTGCATCTACTCCTAGTAATACAGCGTCTTCTAATGCTGCTAAAATATCTTCTGTTTTTCCACCATCATCTAAATCTGGGAATACTTTCATAAGTACTAATTGTGTATCAACAGCGATACCTGTGATTTCACTATCTTTACCACCAATAATACCTGCTACGTGTGTTCCGTGATTTGAATCATATGGAAATACATCATAATCTCTATCTGCATAATCATACGCAAACGGGATTTTGGCATTGTAATAAACGTCAGTAACTTTTAAGTTAGCATTACCACGATAATAATCAGTGGCTGCACGAGTTTGGCTTAAAATACTTTCAACTTTACTTTTTGTAATCATTTCAACATCAATGTCGTGTTGGAATACAGTGTGACTACAATCAAATCCTGAGTCTAATATCGCAACTGCTGTACCTTTACCAGTATAATCAACACAGTCTGATTTATATATACCTGTTTCATATACATCGACATCATTGACAATCGCCGATGCATCAGTATCTACAGCTTTTGGCACATTAAATGTATCAGATATAATTGTTGACTTAACTTCTTTCATTTTGTTAATTTCTAAGAAATTAGCATATGTTGTTTTAACAGCTACAGCGTTAATTATTGTACTATATTGATATTCTACTCGTTTAATTAAATTCTTTTCTTGTAATAAATCAATTAATACGGTTTGCTCTTGATTAATTAATTTTGCTTGTTTTTTACCCATTTCGGTTTTCGCAAACTCTGAAACAGTGTTTACACTTTCAGCATAATTATTGTTATATACATCAATTAAAGCTTCAGTATCAAGAGTAACAAGCACTACAAGTTCATCATCATCTAAATAACCTTTATTTTCTAACAGGTGTTCAGCTTTAATTTGTGATAAAACTTGTTCTTGTGTCAATTTTAAATCAGATTTAAAAATATTAAGTTTTTGAGGATTATTAATATCATTTATATTTGAATTGTTCGTTTCAACATTTGAACATGCACACAAAGTAACTAAACCGATTAGAAAAATAAATGTCATTACCAATTTATTTTTCACTTTTTAATTACTCCTTTCGATTAGCATAGCCAGAAGTACATGAGTAAAGCAGCAAGTCCAAAGCATAAAATTGTGCCAAATACTACTGGCAAATAGTGCGCGTAAGCTGCTTTAATCATTGCTCTTCTTTCTTTTTTTGTAAGACTTACATTGTCATGTTTTTGAATTCTTCTATGGGGCATCCCATCGATATCCATGTTATAAATTGTGTGTCCATCATCAATGTACTGATTCTTTTTTTTCATTATTCGTTTCCTTTTAATGAATCATTTTTTTCATGATTTTGAATATTATGGTACATTTGTGATGATTTAGAGTCTAATTTTTTTTGTGAAATATAGTCTTCTTCTTTAGAATTTTTGAGTTTACTTAAGTCTACTGGTTCAACAACATTGTCTGTTTGTTCAACTAAAGTATCTTCTAAATCATGTTTTTCTTCGACTACTTCTTTATCTAGTAATTCTTCAAATGAAATTTCGCCTTTTTCAAATCGAGCATATTGTTCATCATATTTAGTTTTATCTTTCATTACTTCTTCGTTAAATAAATGACAAGCAACAAAATGATTTGGCTCTTTTTCTAGATAAACAGGATCTTTAAATTTACATACACTCATGCAATTTTCACATCTTGTATGGAATTTACATCCTTTTGGTGGATTAGCAGGTGATGGAATGTCACCTTTTAAAATGATTCGATTCATCTTAACATCTGGGTCAGGTACTGGAACTGCAGAGAATAAAGCTTTAGTATATGGATGCATTGGATTATCAAAGATGTCATCTGTATTACCAAATTCCATTACATTTCCTAAGTACATTACCATGATTTGATCAGTTATATATTTTACTACTGATAAATCATGGGAGATAAATACATAAGTTAAATCATCTTTAATTTGTAAATCTTTTAGTAAGTTAATTATTTGAGCTTGAATTGATACGTCAAGAGCACTAACTGGCTCATCACAAATAACTAATTTAGGTTTTACTGCAAGAGCTCTTGCAATACAAATTCTTTGTCTTTGACCACCAGAAAACTCATGTGGATAACGATCATAATAGCTTGGTTGTAGTCCACATTTTTTCATTATGTCTAAGACATACTTAAATGTTTCTTCTTTCGGAACAATTTTATGAACCTTTACGGCTTCCGAAATAATATTACCGATTGTCATTCTTGGTGGTAAACTTGAATATGGATCTTGGAAAATAAGCTGCATTGAAGTTCTAAGCTTACGCATTTTACTTTTACTAATGTTTGTTATATCTTCACCATCAAATAAGATTTGACCACCATTTGATTCATATAGTTTTAAGATGGTTCTACCTAATGTGGTTTTACCACAACCAGATTCTCCAACAACACCAATTGTTGTTCCTCTTTTTAATTTGAAGCTAACATTTTCAACCGCTTTAAGATATTTAGTTGGACGACCAAATAAATCTTTTTCAATTGGAAAATACTTTTTTAAGTTTTTAACTTCAAGAATAATATCAGTTTCTAATGCAGGATTATTTACTTTTTCACTCATAAATTATTCCTCACCTTCATCATATAAGTAACATGATACAAAGTGTGTATCAGAAACTTGAATTTCTTTTGGATACTCGCCATTACATTTGTTGATACATTTTGAACAACGACCTTTGAAGTAACAAGTATTAGGTAGATTAATTGGACTTGGTACTTGACCTGGGATTGAATATAATGGTTCATTTGAATTTGATGTAATTAATGGTTTACTCTTTTGTAAGCCAATTGTGTATGGGTGAAGTGGATTGTGGAAAATTTCTTGAGCTGTTCCACGTTCTATAACTTTACCAGCATACATAACTATAACAATATCTGCCATTTCGGCAATTACTCCTAAGTCATGAGTAATTAACATAATTGAACATTGTTCATTTTTTTGTAAGTTTTTTAGTAATTCTAAGATTTGAGCTTGAATAGTTACGTCTAGAGCAGTTGTTGGTTCGTCCGCGATAATTAGTTTTGGATTACCAGCAAGTGCCATCGCAATCATAACACGTTGTCTCATACCACCAGATAATTCATGTGGGAAAGAATCATATACGTGTTCTGGCATCGAAATACCAACTTTATTTAACATTTCAATACTATGAAGTTTTGCAGTTTCTTTTGTAATTTCCGGATTATGTAAGAATGAAACTTCATCTAATTGATTACCAATTGTAAATACCGGATTTAAACTAGTCATTGGTTCTTGGAAAATCATCGTAATATCTTTACCACGAATATTATACATATCTTTTGTTGGCATTTTAGCGATATTATATCCTAATTTATTTCCATTTTCATCTTTGTCTAATTCACTTGAATTAAATCTAATTTCACCACCAATTACTTGTCCTTGTGGTGCTTGAACTAATTGCATGATGGAAAGTGAAGTAACTGATTTACCACAACCAGATTCACCAACAACACCAACAATTTTATTTTTGGGAATATCAAATGATACACCATTTACTGACATTACTGTACCATTATCGGTAAAGAAACAAGTTTTTAAATTGTCAATTTCAATTAAATTTGTTTCATCTTTCATTGGAACAATGTATTCACTAGGTTCTAAATTTTTTCTTTTTAAACTTTCGTAATATTTCATTTGTTTAATATTGTATTTGATAATATTACGACTTTCTTTATATGAAATATAATTCGTATTCTTTTTCATGTTATCACCTACTTTTTAGCCTTTGGATCCATGGCATCTCTTAATCCATCACCAACAAAGTTAAAACCAAGTACGGCGATTACGATCATTAAACCAGCTGGTAACCACATATTAGCATGATAATTTAGTACTTCAGTTTGGTTAGCAGTTGCAATCATTGTTCCCCATGCGGCTTTTGGAAGTTGAACACCAAGTCCTAAATAACTAAGAGTTGATTCGTATAAAATAACACTACCTAGTCCAAGTGTCATTGATACGATTAATTGAGGCATTACATTTGGAATTAAATGTTTAAAGATTTTTCTTCGAACAGGTAATCCCATTACTTCAGTAGCGATTATAAATTCTTGTTCACGTAGTGACAAGATTTGACCACGTACCATTCTAGCTACGCCACTCCAGCTAAAGATGGTTATAATGACCATTAAAATATATATTCTTTGTTCTGCTTCTAGATTCCATGAATCAATTAACGCAGATGCAATAAGTAATATTGGTAATGTTGGAATACAATTAAAAATATCAACAATACGCATGATTAATTGATCTACCCAACCACCAAAATAACCAGATATTCCACCTAACACAATCCCAATTAAAGTTTCTAAAATAACAACAATAAATCCAATTGTTAAAGAGATTCTACCACCAAACATTAATCTTACAAAAACATCACGACCATTATCATCTGTTCCAAGTAAGTGTTCACTGCTTGGTTCATCATAAGAATTAATTGTTGATTTATGTTCAATAATTTCAGTTACTTTAATTTCTTTTCCACTGTCATCAACATAAGAGTATGTTGTTTTAATTTCTCTTACTACTTCACTTCTGTCAACAGTTGTTTCACCCCATTTAGTGTAAATAACTGGACCTAAGAAAGCGAATAAGAATAATCCAATAATCATGACTAATCCAACTAATGATAATTTAGATCTAAAGAATCTTCTTAAGATTAATCGCATTGGACTCATTTCTTTAAATGTTTGAATGTCTTCAATTTCTGTTACGTCTTGTACTTCTGTTACAGTTTCTACTTCTGTAACTTCTTCAATAATAGTAGGTTTGTCTTGATTCATCTTCTTCACCTACTTCCCTAGTTTAACCCTTGGGTCAACTACTGAATACATAATATCTGAGAATAATGTACCTATGATTGTTAGTACAGCAAGGAACATATTGTAACCCATTACAAATGGAATGTCCCCTTCTCTTAATGCTTGATATGCTAAACGACCAATACCATCAATACCAAATACTTGTTCAGTAATCATCATACCACCAAATAATGAAGGTAAGATACCAGCAAGCATTGTGACAAGTGGAATCATTGTATTTCTAAAAGCATGTTTATAAATAACTTTCTTTTCAGATAAACCTTTAGCACGAGCTGTTCTAATATAATCAGCATTTAAAACTTCTAATGTGTTTGTTCTTGTGTATCTCATTAATCCACCGATTGATAAGATAACACTTACGAAAATCGGCAATACTAAGTGATGTGCTATATCACCAAATTTTTCTAATGATCCTAAGAATGTATCAGCATAATTAGAATTGGCATTTAATAAACCATTTGAAGGGAACCAATTCAAATTAACTGAGAATATTTTTATAACAATCGCAGCAAAGAAATATGTTGGAAGAGAAATACCTATCATTGTAAAAACAGTTACTGCATAATCTCTAACCGAATATTGGTGTGTTGCGCTACTAATTCCTAAAGGAATCGAAATCAAGAATTGTAATATAGTTGCGATAATCGCTATCGCAAATGATATCCACATATTTTCGCCAATTACTTGTGCAACTGGTTTTTCGTATTTAAATGAGATTCCTAAATCTCCTTGACATAATTTGCCAATCCATTTAAGATATCCACCAACGATACCTTTAAAAGAAGTATCGCCGATACCATATAAAGATTTAAAACGTTGAATATCATCTAAACTAATTGTACCACTTTGTAATTGACTGGCATATTTTGTATCTACATAATCGGTTGGCATTAACCTAACCATTGTATATATGATGATTGATACACCAAGCAAAATTATTATTGATATTGCCAGTCGCTTGATAATATATTTCAACATATTTATTATCTCCTTACTTTAAATATATTTTTTATATTTAAATTATTCCTCTTTGTTTAATGATACTAAATGAATGTCACCAGTTAAACCTTTATAT
>X430_Giraffe__coassemble_336_pt1 | contig 11118 bp, 18 predicted proteins | sample X430_Giraffe__metabat2_low_PE_013 | metagenome-assembled genome bin X430_Giraffe
TTTAACTTCATCTAGTTAAAACCAACCTTCAATACTAAATCCATTAAATTTACCAGATTTAACACCTTGCCACACTTCATCATTAAGAACTTTATATGCAACAAACCAAGAACCATCCGCACAATCTTCAAAGCCTACTGGGGTTAATCCGGTGTCGCTGGATTTAATGAAACTTTGTAGTAAATAAATATCATTAGTATCACTATTATGTTCTAGATTAACACAATTAAACTTTTGTTCAATCATAAACTTTTGGTATAATTCTTCAATAACATCTTTAGTGAACACCGTGAAATATTCACCTATTGTTGGAGATATACGATATATTGGGTAATCAGCTCTAATAGCTGGTCCAAATACAATTCGTTTTTCTTCATTTATTGAGAACTTTATAGATTCTTGGCGTGTAAATGCAAGAAAGTCTTGCTCTACAGCTGGAAATTCTACTAATGACATTTTAGATATGCCATCAGCAGAATTATCAAGTGATATTTTATAAATCGGTAATTTGTTCATTTTCAATAATTATAATATTTTATACTGCTCTGTGTAAACTTTTTAATATGTATTTTCATTTTCTTGAACAGATACTTTATTTATTGTGCCTACAATGTCAGACTCGGTAACGTAAACCTTTTGACTTTGTATAGCACCCTCTGTATTTGCACCCTGTACTGCTTGTGAATGTTGTACAGGCGGTACAATCATACTGCCAACTGCTTTCGCATTTATATTAGTATTTGGGTTTGCAGACTCTCTAGTTTGTGACTTAATTTTTGCTATCTATGCAGCTCCAATACCTGCTATCATTGCTGACATTGCAGTACCCATTGCAACTTGTCCCCAAATTGTCATCCCAGCATTAGACGGACTCATCGCAGATGTCCAAGCAGACATTATACCTGAAAGCATATTCATTACAGTAGCAGCGATTTGTAACTTCTTCATCTTTTCGAACCCTTCTTCATTGCTTGCATCTTGTTCATTTGATAAAGCATTAAGTAAACTACCGATACCATTTAAAGCAGACGCTGCAACATCACCATAAGCAGTCCAACTTGACTTACCTTCTGTTTTTACAATAGCCATTGTTTGAGTAAATACCTATTGAAAATCATCCAATGCTGCTGTCCAGTTACCTGTTAAACCAAGTGAAGATTCACTAAACATTTCCATTGTAGATTTGAGTGTTTCGAACATCTAATTACCCATATCTTCAATGGCATCTAATTTAGATTTTACTTTTTCACCGAATTGGTCTGCAAAATCTTGTTCTAAATCAAAAATATATGTTAATTGTTTTTCGTATTCAAGTGTACCTTCTGTATATAAAGTAAGACGTTGCTTTTCTATTTCGATTTCTTTTGCTAATCTTTCTTTGTCTGATTGGTCTTTACGTTTATTTTGTTCTAGTTGGATGTCATAAACACCTTCCCAATATTCTTTAACTCTTTTTAAACCTTCAGCCAAATCTTTGTCAGTAAATTCAACTAACCCCATTTCTGCTAAGATTTCTTCCCTTGTCTTTTCTGCTTTAGGCTTCTTAGCTTTAGGCTTCTTAGCTTCTTCAGCAGCTCTAGCTTCAAGAACGGTTATATCGTCTTTGGTTTGTTGAACTAATGCACTCAGCTGTTCAGCATACTATTTCCATTTTTGTAATTCTGTCTAATAGTCTTTACCTACTGCTGCCCAAGCTGATGAATTAGGACCAATTGCGGTAACATTATCCAGTTCTAATTTCGCACGATTCATTTCTAAAATATATTCGTGCAACATTTCTTTTTTGTATTTCAATTCGTCATCTTCATACTTAACTGAAGCGATTGCTTCTTTTACTCTTAATTCTGTATTTAGACTACGTAAGAAATCTTTAACGTTACTTTCACGTCTTATTCTGTTTTCTTCTTCTAATTTCTTATTATATTCTTCTTGTGCAATTCTAGCTTCTTCTTGTGCAGTCTTTAATTTATTAAATACTAACGTAACAGCTGTAATAGCCGCAGCAATTGCTAAAAATGTCTTTGGTGTTAAAGCTGCTTTTAATAATTGCGCTGCTTTTGTACTTGATGTAATTGATTTCTACAGCTTATTTAGTGATTTTATAGCAGTATCTATTTGGTCTAAACCTTGTACGACTGCCATTAAGCCTTGCATTTGTTTAATACTTTCATCAATTGCTTTACTTTCAAAGCCCATTGCTTGAAGTCCACCTTGTACGGCTGAAAAAGCACCAACCAATCCAGCTGTAACATTACTAATATTGCCAACCATATCACCAAAGTCAGATGAAGCACCTTTAACGGACTCACTAATTTCATCTATTTGGTGTTTAACTTCACCTGCTTTTTGGGCAACCTCAAGAAAGGCATCACTACCTTCCTCAAGATTTACCATTTCATCCTTTAAGTCCTTTAATTCTTTACGCAAATCTTTTAAAGACTTCTTAGCAGGGTCAGTGTTTATCTGAATAATCTAAACTTTATCTTTTGCCATATGTTTAACTTAATTTTTAACTATCTCTAAGTACTACATCAACGTACCAGCTGTGACGGCCATTATAGAATTCAACTCGTCCTTCATTTCTACCTTGTACTAAACTTGTATCTATTCCAAAGTAAATTGGTCTATAATTAGAAGGTGGATAAATCATACCTCTACCTGTCCAGTCATAACTACCCCAGTCCCAATCTCCTTCTTCAGATGGACATATTCCTAAACCTTGTAAATCAGCACTTGGATTACCATTACTATCTACATATATCCATTCAACATCGCTGTTAGCATCAAGGTAAAGAACTTGTTTTTGATTATCAGGTGCTAAGTCTATATAACCATAGTCTTCATCCCATAATTCTCCATCCCATCTGTAAATCTTAAATATTTCCCAATATATTATTCTAACATTTACATCAATTGATTGCTTAGCTGTATAGAAGCGTATGCTACTATTAATAGTATTAACATCACCTTCTTTATCCATTTCAAATGTTACTGGTACTAGTGTACCCGCTGGGATGGTTCCACTACCTGCCTTGCCGTTAATATATAAATCTTGTAATCTATTATCATTAGCTGACCATTCTACATCTGCGTTAGGCGAGGTAATATAAATTGTTTTAGTTAATGGTCCAGTATTTTCTAAGTCAATTTTATCTGTAGAACTCCAAGCTGTTTTGTCAGTATCGTAGATAGTGAAACTTTCATCTTTTATTAATGCTGCACTTACTCTATATTCTTTACCTTCACTAGTAAATACAACATCGCCAAATTGGTCTTCATTATCTAACATTTTAAATGTTACTGGTATATATTCTCCAGCTGGAATTGTACCGCTACCACTCATTGCAGTGCTTACATCATTATTGTAATAAATAACCATATCTTGCAATGCACTATTTTCATCAACCCAAGTTACAGGCTTGCTTGAAGTAATATATACAGTTTGTGTTTGTCCTACTGATGTTAGTGTTATATAGTCTCTGTAATAACTCCATTCTTGCCCTTTATTGTTGTACAATTCAAATATTTCAAATGTTTTGGCAAGTGTATATCCTTTGATGTCTTGAATTGTAACCAAATCAACTTTTGTTGGCACATTCTCGTCAATATGATAGTCATATATTTTATTAACCATATATAACTGATTTTGTATTTTAACAAAATTGTTATACTAGAATTGTGCAAAATCATATGGTGTTAATCGTAAATAGCAGGTCACTATCTTATTTTGTTTATTATATCGTTCATTTAAGTAATGCTCCCAGAAGTTCTTATAAATACCATTTTTATTGTTGTATGCATTCGGTACATATGTGTAGTTTTCAGAAGGTGTAGTAAATGTACATAAATTATCATCTTTTACAATATCTAAAACAGGGTACTTATATGTTTTTATATATTTACCTTCTTGACCATTCTGAGTATAAAAATATGTATGATTAAACACTTGGAAATCTGTGTCATCAGTAATACTTACTGTCCTCAATCCACTTGTTCTATCAAAGTCTGCTAAACCTTTGTAGAATAACATACTACCAAAAACGTTTATATTCTTTTCATCTTTGTCTTTATTATATGCAGTGATTTCAGCAGGTAATGTATAAATAACACTTAAATTAGTGTACAAGTTATCCCAGCTTACACACATATCAGTTGAAGGTATAGCAACTTTTGAATATTTAAACAACTCTTTTTCATCAGTGTTAAATTCATAATCAGTAGTTAAACGGAATTCACCAAAATTAACCCCATATTTGTCATTATATTGTTTATTTAATTCAGTTTCATACTTCTCATAGTTAAATAGAACATATTTTTTGTCAAATGTAATTGGCTAAATATGGTATTCTTTGCTAGTATCTAACTTGTCAGTCCAGTCCAATACTTGGTATTCACTAAAATATGCAGACAGTGGCTTAAATATTAACTTCTTATTTATATCATCACAGAATACACCAATACGGAATTGCTTGCAGTAGTTCAATATTTCATCGAATGGGTTAAATTCATTATTCCATAGGTCATTAAGTGTAAAACGTGAGTTAGAACGTTTGTTATTACTAGTTGTTACTGATATTTCTGTATCTAATGGACCTACAGTAATTGTTTTAGCTACTGCCCTATAAATATCACCACCAGAGGTACTATTAACAAGATATAATATTGTGTCGTCTGTTCTCGAATATATATCACTTGAATAAACAGCTACTTCAATATCAAAATCATTGCCTACTATATTTCTATCTATAAGCATATTAAATGGTATATCAACCGTTATTTCATACTTGCCAGCTGATTTTTTAGGTATTCCAGCAACTTCTACACCAACACCTTTAAAATTAGTACTGCCTGGACGATGTAAATAAACTGGAATATTAGTAAAAACTACGTTTCCGTTTTCATCTTTTAATCTAAAATTGATATTGATAAAATACCCAGCAGCTAAAACTATATAATTTTGAGTTGCTAGCACATCGTCATAATATATATTATTAAAAGATAATTTAACAGGTATTGTTTGATTAAAACTAATGTTGTCAAATTTATTTTGTTTAAAATCAGCACGGACATTTTGGAGAAATGTACTGTTGCTAAGTATTGATTTCCACGTAATATTAGCAGCGTGTGATGACATACGTGGTGAATAATAATTATTATAGCTATCAGTAAGAGTAAAATTCCCAAATGTAATATTTTTAAGAACGCTTTCGTACACTTTGCTATTTGTGTTTTGTGAAAGTCGTTGTAATATGTACACCATTTTACTCCAATATGGATTTCTGTCATTAAACCAGCCAGTGTTCATATCAACATCATAACCTGTAATCTCTGTTGTTTTCTTTGCAAAGATTTGAAATAACTTATTGAAGTGTATGTATGGTATTTGTAAATAACTTCTATACTCAGCTATTTCACGTGGTAACAGGCCTTCACCTATAACAGTTTCGGCTGGTATGCCTACTACTGTTTGGTAGTTGTCGTCTTTATCATCTACTTCACCATTGCCATCATCATCTTTGCCATTTCCAACTGCTCTTGCTTTCTCGTCTAATGCTTCAGCAAAAGTTTTTGAAGAATTTTGATTATTTAACTGGAACACTTTATAATCAAAATTGTCGTCATAACTATTATTAGGTACAAAACCTATATAGTCAACAAGACGATACCCTAAATTTGGCTTCTTAACTGCTTCACCAGTATTTACATTAATTTCGTAATAGTAGTTTTCTGTTAAAGTCGGTGAATAAGTAGGTTCGTTGTTCCATAAGGTGTAAACTAAATCCTTATTTATAGTTGCATCAACGTATTTGCTGCCATCAATTAAATATTTAGTGTCACTAGTGGTGTTGTCAAATGTGATTTTCTTCATCTCTTGAAAAACCTTACCCAATTCACCATTCAATGTAATGTTATAGTGGCCTGTGCCATTCGACTCTTTGACAACATCAATATTCTTTGCGTAACCTTGCATAAGAATAGCATCACACCACTACAATCGGAAATTAACCTTTTTGTATGGGTCGAAGTATATACCCATCAGCGTGCTGTCACCCTCTACAATTAATCTATCTACGTTAAACAACTCTCCAAATAACTTATTATTGTGCTGTGTAAATGGTATTTGGATTGTTTTTGACCAGTCGTTCTTAATGTCAGCTGGACTCGTTATGTCTTCAAATTGCTTGTTTATCGCAAATGTTACAGACTCATCCAGTTCTACTTCACGGTTCTCAAGAAATAATCGAATCATTGTTTTTGTATTATTAATTTATATCAATAAATCATTGTTTCAGTAGTATCTAATTCAACCTCTAATTGGATATTAAATAACTATCTATTCTAATTGTTAAATGTCTTTTCGTCATATTCTGTATTTGTTAGAATAACACTATACAATTTGTCTTCCTTTGCATCATATAACTGCAAATATGGACTAACGAAAATGCTTTCATAAAATGGGTAATACTCTTGTTTAATCCACTTACTATTTAGCAACCATTTTGGAGTGTTCGAAATATCAATAATCTTCTTAGTGTTTTTGTAATCTGTGATTGTATTCTTACTAATACTTTCGCTGTATTTATAAGTACCTCCAAATGGTTGGCATTGTGGCATTCCGTATCTATCTTTCCATTTTAAGAAATATCTACTTTGATTATCAAATTTTGCAATAGTATATTTATACCTTTGATTTGAGTTTACTGGTGACCACGTTAATACATCCATACTTGTTGCATCACATATAGTTGCACTCTTAGTGTAATTAATTGTTGTTTGTAGTACTACGTCATTACGATATGAGGACGTAATACTACGGTCTACTATAATTGAAACTTCTACACTAGTTGTGCCTGTAGGTAAGTTATTTACTGCGAATGTAACCGTATCTACTCTAATACCACTATTTCTAAGTTCAACACGTATAGACGTAGGTACATCATTAGGTTCAAATGTTAGTATAGCAATACCAGTAAAATCTGAGCCTATCCGATTATCTTCTATAGGTTCTATGTATGCTGAACCTCTGCTAGTGTATATAATAGTTGCTTCATCAAAAGCGTTAGAAATTTTGCTCTATAATTTTAGTACACTATCATCTTGTATTACCGTCCAACCTTTTAAACTTGGCTTAAAGTAATCACTAACTGGTGTTGTAATCGTCATATCTTTAGAAACGCTAGTTAATAAGTTACTCATTGGTACTGAATATTGATATACACCATTGCCAGCTATATTAACATATGTTGGCTAGTTTGTTAAGCCGTTATTATAATTGATTATAAACTAATTTATCATTGGCATATTTTGATAAGCACACACCATATCAAAGGTGAAAGAATCACTTTGCATTGCTGGATATGTTGGTAATAAATACCCTTCATTTGCACCATAGTCCCAACCTTGTAACATCGGCATAGTATGAATATTGTGTGTCACAAAATTATCTAAAATTGTAGTTGATACGTTACTATTATACTATGGGTTCTCATATAGCATAAATACATCAGAACTCTGTGTGTACGACGTATTATTTATGTAAAGCTTTACATCTATTGATTTATAAACACCACTCTTTTTAGCAACAGTATCAAATGGTGGTCTGTTTACATCAACATAATTCTTTATTATATCTGTTACATCAATAATGGGGTTTTTATTTGCTTCAAGGTAGGTATTACCTACAAAGACTAATGCACCATTAATACTTACATCATAACGATATACTCCACTTGTAATTGGTTTGTTTGAAAACCAAATATTAAATCTTTTGTCGTTAATTAAACTTGCCATATATTACTTGTTTCTATTTCTAATCATTTTTAATTGTCTCTCTTGCTCTTGAGCTTTCAGCACCTCATATGTAACTATGTAGAATAACATATTAACGCTTTCGGTCATCACATTAGAGATAGTTTCATTCGTTACCTCGCAATATTTTAAGACGTAGGGCAAAATTCCGAAATCATTGAATTTGCCTGATTGATTAGCTCTGCCATCTTGTCTGTCTTCGGTGTCTTCATCTCCTTCATCTCCTGTTGTAAAAAGAACAGGGTAATTGTTGTAAATGCTGTCAATTGTTGTCCGAAAAAAAAAGCTAGCTTCTTCACCAGTGCAAATGGAAAGTCCAGTATGTCGTTCTATACATCTTCTATTTTGTAGCTGCCATCATTATAAGTTGCCCCTTTTGGGTAAATAAACACTGATAAAATACGTTCAAATTTTACAGGTTCTTCTTTAATGTAATTGTTATAGTCGATAAATTGTGCTACTGATATTTTTGTTAAATCTAATGAAAAATCGTATCTTTTATCATAGTCGGGGTCAACCTTATAATTATCCAGTTGGTCTGTATTATTTAAGAACGCTAATGAATAATTGCGAAGCTCACTTATTGGCATATTTGTACTATCAATGTTATACAAGTAGTCTAATATGTTGTACATAGTCCATTCATCAGTGACGGCTAATAATTCTTGAATTTTATACCAGTCACGTAAGGTAATATTTTCCCAATCTCTTTTCTTAATTTCCATATATTAATAAAATGCTTTAATTTTCGGTTGTGTCTTCAATACTTTCTTGCAAGTATTTGTCAAATTGTCTATACACCTCGTTAATAAATTCATCAACTATTTCTTCAGCAGCATTATGCAAAGCTGGCCTTGGTTCGATACCCTTCACAGCTATTTTTCTCTGTATCAAAAAGGCTAATGACTCTTGACTTATTGGCTTGGGCCCACGAGGAAGTATATTTCTCACCTTCATCCAGTCCAAAATTGCTTGACGTGGTGGAAATTTACCACCTGGTTTCCTACCATTTTCGACCCATTTCCACTCTGGCTCTAATTCTGCATACAGGGTAATCATTGGTCCGTTAATTTCTACGTCAGATTTTGCTGTTCTGGATAACGCACCAGTAGCATTTGCATCAAAATTACTAAGTTGTTGTTGATATTCACGAACGAACTCGTTAGCAATTGCTTTAAATTGTTTTTTGTCCCATTTTATATCCATATTTATCACTTAAATTTTATCACAAAGTATCGCTAGACTCATTACTCTATCATCGTGCTTGGAGATTTTGCTTCCATTACCATATATTGGAGAACCATTTTGGTTTATATGACATTCATAAGCGCTCAATTCTCTAAATAGCTCATCATCATTTGGCAGTACAATAGTCTGCTACTCGAAATTAACGATTAATTGCTTAATAATTCTTTCCTTGCTTTTATTAGTGGTTGTAAATGTTATACAATCCACCTGTATTTCATCACGCCAATGGCAATTGTCATTCCAATTTCGTTCGTAATTATCCAATTCTTCAATAAGAATCTGGTAGTAAACATTACCAATGGAGTTTTTCTCAACAATAACATTTATATTCTAGAACTTCTATTTAACAAGCTCTTTAACAGCATCACATATTGCAGCAATAGTCTCCTACACATTCTTGTCGTTAAATGCAATTTGGTGTGATACTACAATTTTATCAATATCATTGTTAAACTGGCCAACTGTTATAACGGTGTAGTCTTGGCCTTGACCACTACCCCAGTCAACACTTAACCACACTGGAAATTTAGTTGATAGTTGGGCAGTCCCAACGCAATCTTTAAAGTTAGTAAAGACAGCACCACTACCACTAATAAACATACCTAAGTACTCAGCTTCAAATGCAGTTCTAGGCATCTACTTTCTGTATATCTCTAATGTCTCCTCATCCAAATACTTGCTAGTGTCATAATTTGTCCAATCGAATGAAACCACTTTAGGGTCATTATGCAACCCACGGTTATACAAGCTGTAGAAGAAGCCCTGTTGGTATTTTGGTGTACTGAATATAAAAATATTTGATTTATACACATTCGTGGTTGGTACTAATATATTATAGAAAATATCATCAGGTATAAAAGCTGCTTCATCAACTACTAATATACCACTGCCTTTGACGGTCTCACCACGCAAGCTATCACCTTGTTCTGATGATTTAAATAATATTCTGCTATCATTCATAAAGGTTATTTCAAGCAGTGATGCATTATTGTTCTTCACAAGAGGTCTGGCTATACGACAGATATCATTAAACATTTTACGTGATTGAGCCATCACTGGAGAAATTGAAAGTGATACAGAGGACCCTTTCTACAAGCTGCTGTATATTAATAATAGCTACGCTAGTACAGATTTACCACACTGACGTACTGCTTTTACAACAACCCATTTATCATTAGTGTGCTTTGTACTATAATTAAATACATCTGCCTACCAAGGTTCTAGATACGGAAAAGTAACGTTCATAATTTAATAATTTTAGGGTACCATTTTTATTCATCAATTTTTAGTACAATATTTACACTATCACTAGCTGGTTTTTCATTAACAGCATTACCATATTCACCAATAATTTTAACTAAAGCAAGATAGTCTTTACTATCACGAGCAGCACGTTTAACTAAGTTCTCAATAAGAGTTCGTTCCATTGCTGGGTGATTAGCTAGATAGTTCTTAATCTAATCTGGTGTTGGCTCTCTTAAACTAACTGCTTTAGCTAAAGAGTAGTCTTCATCAAGCTTATTAAGCTTTGCTATTAACTACTCTTTATTCATCTTCTGATATTTGGTTATACCCTTTTGGTCAAATTCAGCTATCAGCTTTTCAAGTCTCTTACGCTCTCTAATATAAGCTCTATCTTTGTTATTCTCCATTTTCTATGGTGATATATTAACTTTCTTTTTTGCCATTTGATTTACGTTTAGTTTTAGTAGGTTTAACTTCAACTTGCTCTTCAGTTGGTTCAGCAGCTTCAGTAATCAATTCTGTTTCCTTCTTATCAAGTTTATACCAATCGTATAATCTAGCAATTGTTAAATATAAACAGGTTGAACACGATGACTTTTGCATTAATTTGTATTTAACTCCAATTTCGGTCATTGCCTATCGTAATTCAATACTTAGTGATGAGCAACTGGAGTTAATAATTATTCGTTTTATTTCGTCTAAATGACTGTCAATAATTGAGTATTCTTCGTTTGTTAGTTTCATAATAATCTTATTAATTTTTCAATGAGCAGAAATAAACGCTCTAACAGAGTGTCTATTAGCTAAATTAAATAT
>X430_Giraffe__coassemble_337_pt1 | contig 11117 bp, 6 predicted proteins | sample X430_Giraffe__metabat2_low_PE_013 | metagenome-assembled genome bin X430_Giraffe
AAATTTGTTAGTCTACCATAAAAATTAACGGAGGAAAAAAATGAAAAAACTATTATCTTTTGTATTAGTTTTTGCAGCTTTATTCACTGTTGTTGGGTGCGGAAAGAAAAATCCAGACGACCCTAATGACACTAAAGGCATGCATGAACTATTAAATTTAAGTGAAGCTGAACTTAAATCACTAAGTGCTGAAGTAACTTTCTGGCACGCTATGGGTCAATCTAACCAAGTTGTTATTGACAAAATTATTAAAGTGTTTAATGAAGTTTATCCAAACATCAAAGTAACTCACTCTTCTCAAGGTGGTTATACAGATTTAAGAGATAAAATTTCTAAAGGTATTCGTATTGGTAACAAACCAACTATTGCTCAAGTATATCCTGACCACGTATCATTATACTTAGAAGCAAACCAAAATGGTAAATACGAAGGTGTTCGTGAATTAAATTCATATGTTAGCCATCCAGTATATGGTTTAAGCAATGGTCAATTAAATGACTACGTTCCATCATATTTTGCTGAAGGTAAAATTTATGATGACAAAGGAACTCTTTATTCTTTACCATTTAACAAATCAACTGAAGTATTATTCATCAATGCTACATGGTTTGAAGAAAAAGGTTTATTAGAAAAATATAACTTAGGTTCTATTCAATATGTTAATGATGCCCCTAAATTTGTTGCTAATGAAGGTGCTGCATTAACTTGGGAACAAATCGAAGAAATCGGTAAATTCTATGTTGAACAACCTGAATATAAAGCTTTATCAACTGCTGAAAAATCAGACAACTATGCATTCTCTTATGACTCAGAAGGTAATATGTTTATTACACTAACTCAACAATGGGGTGGTGAATATACAAAACTTACTGGTGAAAACCAAGGTGAATTCGTATTCGATAATGCTCAATCAAAAGCTATGGTTCAATGGTATTACAATGCATTCAAAGCTGGTTACTTTGTAACTGCTTCTGCTTGGGGTGATCCTGATGCTTATACATCTGACAGATTCGTTAATGGTCAAGTTAAGATGGTTATCGGTTCATCAGCTGGTGCATCTTATAATAACCCAGGTGACAAATTTGTTCTAGGTGTTCTTCCATATCCACAAAGAGCAGCATCTAGTCAAAAATATGTTATCCAACAAGGTACAAACGTTGCATTATTTAACTCTGCAACAGCTGAAGAAGAATTAGCTGGATGGTTATTTATTAAATTCTTAACAACATGGACTGAAGGTCTTGCTGTTGAAAAACAACCAACATATATTTGGTGTACAGAAACTGGTTACTTCCCAATTTTAACAAGTTTAAGAAATTCTGTTGAATACTCTAACTTCTTAGAAGGTAAAAAATTAGTTGATGGTCAATATGTTCAAGAAGAACAATCATTAGCTGCTAAAGTATCATTAGTAGGTTGGGAACAAAGAGATGCATTCTATACTTCTCCATCATTCCCAGGTACTTCAACTTGTCGTGATGAAGTTGAAAACTTAATTGAAGCTGTATTATATGCTAACGTTTCAATCGAAGATGCATATGATAACGCTATCAACGAATTAAAATAATAGTTTGAAATTTATAAAATAGGTTTAAAAGAAATGAAAAGAATATTTAGTTTTCTTCTTTTAACAGTGTTATCACTTGGTCTTGTTGCTTGTCAACAACCAGGTGAGAATGAACACGAACATGAATTTATAAATGGTGCGTGTGAATGTGGTGAATTACATGACTGTGAATATTATAAAGGTCAATGTACTTGTGGTAAATTAGAACCTTCTACTGGTCCAGTAGATCCAAACAACATTCCTACACCATATACAGATCAATTAAAATTAACTGCAAATTATGTAGGTAAAAGTTTCGTTAATGACGGTATCGGTGAAGTTAAGCTTGGTTCTTCAACTGATGGCGATACTGCAATTTTTAAAGATAACAATCGTAACATTACAGTAAGATTCAACGGTATTAATACACCAGAATCTACTTATAAACTTGAACCTTGGGGTGTGGCTGCCTCTAAGTTCACTAAAGGAAAATTAGAAAATGCCGAAAAAATTGTATTACAAACTGATACATTAAAAACAAATAGATTCGATTCTACTGGTGAAAGATATCTTGCATGGGTATGGTACTTACCAAAAGGTGGATCTGAATTTAGATTATTAAACTTAGAAATTATTGAACAATCATTTAGTGCAAGTAAAGCATCAGGTATGATGTATGCTGATATTTTACTTGAAGCTGACATGGAAGTCCAAAAACAAAATATCCGTATTTGGAACAAAGAAGTACAAGACCCTGATTATGATTACAGTGATCAAGGTAAGTACATGACATTAAAAGAATTAAGAGATAATTATGACGGTTATACAGATAGTCATATTAAAGTTGTAGTTCGTGGTGTTGTTGCACGTAAGATTGGGCCTTTCTCAGCCTATATCCAACAACAAGAACCTGGTGTTTGGCATATTGGTGAACAATCATTTAATATAACTGCATCAGAAGAAAATCCAGAAATGCCAGAAGTTGGTGCTAATGGTAACTGGTGGATTGGTGAAACTGATACAGGCATTATTGCTGAAGGCGGTCAAGCTGGTCAAACATTATATGAATATTATCAAGCAGTGACAGATGATAGTTATGAACTACCTGAAGCTGAATGGTATGATTCAATTGTTCAAACTGAAATTCAACCAGATTTAAATATTCCATATATTCTTCAAGATGGTGAATTCTATGGTATGTATTTATATGGTGGATTTGATGGAATTTCAAGCCGTTTAACAATCGGTTATGAAGTTAAAGTTGAAGGTAACATTGGTACATATATGGGTGCATTACAAATCACAGGTATTACATCATCAGATATTAAAGTGTTATCTCCTGTTGTAGATGGTCAATACGTAAAACAAGAACCTCATGTTTATAACGTAGAAGATACATCATTCTTAACTATTGATAATGTTCAAATGATGGGAACATTAGTTGAATTAAGTAATTTAAAAGTTGTTAGTGGTTATAATACAGCCGGAAGCGATGCATTCAGTTTAGAATGTGAAGATGCATATGGAAATATTATAAGCATTAGAGTTGATGCAAAGAGTGCAATCAAACAAGACAAAATCGGTGAGTTAATTGAAATAGCTCCTGGTACTGACAAAACTGCTAAAAAATGTTACTACGAAGACGGACCACTAAACCCACGTGGCCTACACAACATTAACTGTTGGCAATTTTTCAAAGGAAAAACTTTTGAAAAGTTATATGGTATTGTCACTATCTATGATGGTGATTACAACGAACCTATAGTTCAAATTATGTTAACTCGCACAGAAGATATCGTTCTTGCGTAGATTAAAAAACACAAAACGGAGGAAAAAATTAAAATGACCAATTTTGGTAAAAAAATGTTAAGTTTCTTTGCTGTTTTCTTCTTAACACTTTGTATTTTTGGGTGTAATATGAGCCCAGAAGTTGGGGATAGAGAAGGATTAAAAGAAGCTAAAGAAAATGTTAAATGGTTATTAACGAACTTCAACTTTGGTGAAGTAATTAATAATAACGTAAAAGATCCAGTTATTGGAAACGTTGGTATCGCTGAAGATGCTGATGGTAAAGTTTCTGAAAATGATTTAAGAAATGGTTCATACTCAGAATTTATGTATGGTATGTCTGCTTCTTTTGAAAGTTCAAATCCTGAAGTTATGGACGCTCAATGGGTAACTTACAAAAAAAGAGCATATGTATACGGTGATCCAGCTAATCCAGACAAAATCACTGGTATTGAAACTCAAGAAACAAAAGCTTTAGAATTTGTTGTTAAACGTCCTGAAGCTGATCAAGAAGATGTAAATGTAGATATCACAATTAAAGTTAGAGCTCCTTATCAAATTGGAGAACAAACTTATTATGAAGAAGGTTCTAGAACTTTAACTTTTACAGTTCTTAAAAAAGCTGAATCTAACACAATGACAGTTGGTGAATTAGAAGATTATATCTTAGCTAACTGGGATGCATTTGTTGGTGGTTCATTATTTAAAGATGAAAATGGAAACGACTTAAACGTTTCTATCGAAGGTGTTGTAACTGAGCAAGTATGGGGTGACGGATACGATTCTCACTCATTCACAATGGCTGACGACAATGGTAATGGAATTTATGTATATGGTCCACAAAGTCCTGTTAACATTGGTGACAGAGTTGTTGTGACTGGTAAACCTGCTACTTATAATGGAACAATCCAAATCGGTTTAAACTCTACAGTTGAAATCATCAGTGAAGCTTCTGAATATGTAGCTGCTGAAGAAACAACAATTGAAGAATGGTATACTAAATATCCAACACAAGGTACAGATCACAAGATCCCTGGTCACCGTGTAAAAGTATCTGGTTTATTCATTCAAAAGACTGTTGATGGATATACAAACTATGCAATCCAATCAACTGAAAGCGATCATTTCATTCAAATTTATTATAAATCATATGGTGCATATGAAGAACAATTATTAAAAGAAATGTTAGGTAAAGCCGCAGAATTCGAACTTGCTATGTACTATTGTCATAACAATGGTTACTGGGTAGGTATCTTAAATAACTACGACTATCAACCTAAATTAATTGAAATGACTGAAGAAGACAAATTAGCTGCTGACGTTGCTGGTATTAAAGCTACTCAAACAGTTAAAAATGGTGAAAAAGTTGAACTTCCTACTGGAACACTTGCTAATGGTACAGTGTTAAGTGGATGGACAGTTGACAAAGAAGGTTATATCAACCTTGAAACTTTAGTTGCTGACTTAGGTAACGCTAAAGAAGATGTTAAAGTAACATTAACTGCAACTGCTACAAACGGTGCTGCTTCTCAAGAAGTTAAAGTTGAAGTTACTATTAAATATGTAAAAGCTGAAATTGCTGAAAAAACTGTTAAAGAATTAATCGACTTACAAGAAGAAATGTTAGAAACATTTAAAGTTACTGGTACAGTTGTTCAATGGGGTAACAAATTAGATACTCCAGCTGAAGCTCCAACTAAATATGGTAACTTTGTATTAGAAGGCGAAGATGGAAGTAGAATTATTGTTTACGGTGCTACTGCTACTGAAAGTGCTCTTCAATGGGACGGTACAGCTGGTAAATATAAATATACTAACGCTCAAGACTTCTTAACAAATGAATTAACAAGCCAAATCAAACTTGGTGATAAAGTTCAATTATTAGTTGTAAGAACTTCTTACAATGGTAACCCACAATTAAATGCTGTTGTTCTTGGAATTAAGAACGATGCAGTTGAAGTTAAACATCACGTAATAGGTGTTTACCAAGCATCTCTTGGAAAAACACTTTATGTAACTGGTAATGTTGCAAACGATAGATACCTTGAAACTACTGAAGATATTAATGCTGCTGCTAAAGTTTATATCGAAGAAGTTGAAGGTGGATCAAGATTCTATATTTTAGAAGGCGAAACTAAAAAATATTTAGATACATATTTAAATGATGCAAACAAAATTTCATTAAGATTTGATGCTGCATCTGAATGTGTATATGCTTATAATGAAGCTACAAAAGCATGGGTAACAAATGTTGATGGTACTGATTACTACTTTGGTACATACAGCACATTTAATACATTAAGTGCTTCTAAAACATCTTATATTACTGCTGAAAACACAGGTGTTTCTCAATTCCCTGGTTTCTTACAACCTGTTGAAGGTAAAGTAGAAGAAGAAGAAAAAGATGTTGCTTATTTATTAGGTGTTAATCAAGTATCTCTTGGAAAAACACTTTATGTAACTGGTAATGTTACAAATGATAGATACCTTGAAACTACTGAAGATAAAGCTTTAGCTGCTAAAGTTTATATCGAAGAAGTTGAAGGTGGATCAAGATTCTATATTTTAGATGGCGAAACTAAAAAATATTTAGATACATATTTCAATGATGCAAGTAAAATTTCATTAAGATTTGATGCTGCATCTGAATGTGTATATGCTTATGATGAAGCTACAAAAGCTTGGGTTACAAATGTAGATGGTACTGATTACTACTTCGGTACATATAGTACATTTGATACATTAAGTGCTTCTAAAACATCTTATATCAATGCTGATAATACAGGCGTATCTCAATTCCCTGGTTTCTTTGAAAAAGCTGAAGCTGGTGAAACTCCAGAACCTCCAGTACATGAACACGTATTCGTTGAAGGTAAATGTGAATGTGGAGAAAAAGATCCTAACTACGTAGCTCCAGAAGCTCCTGCAAATGAAATTGTGTTCGATTTCACAACTGGTTCTACTGGTATTGCTAGTGGATACAATGCATCTCCTGCTGAAATCACAATGAATGGTATTACATTTGGTTACTTACAAATGAAATCAAGTGGATACAGTGGTTCAAACTTCGTAATGTTCTGTAAGAGCACAGACGCTCACATCTATAATAAAACACCATTTGCTGGATCAATTGTTAAAATCGAAGTATTTATCCCATCTGGTGCATCTACAAGTGCTCAATATTTCTTAAGCTTACACACTGAAGCTGCGGCTGGTAATATTACATCAACTGTTTCTTACAAAGGTGCTGGTGCAAGCTTTACAATTGAAGCTACTGAAGCTGAAGGATTCAAATACTTTAACCTTTCTTCAGATTCAACAACTACTAAAAATGGTCAATTAGCTAAAATCGTTGTTACTTTAGCTGGTGGACAAACTCCTGAACCTCCAGTACACGAACACAAATACGTTGAAGGTAAATGTGAATGTGGTGCTGTAGATCCTGATTATGTTGCTCCTGAAGTTCCAAGTACTGAAGTAGTTCTTGAAGAAAATGTTGCTTATTTATTAGGATTAAACCAAGTTACTCTTGGAAAAGTTTTATATGTAACTGGTAATGTTGCTAACACTAGATATTTAGAAATGACTGAAGACGCTAACGCGGCTGCAAAAGTTTATGTTGAAAAAGCTGAAGGCGGATACAAATTCTATATCTTAGACGGAACAACTAAAAAATATTTAGATACATATTTCAATGCAGATAATAAAGTTTCATTACAATTCTCTGCTGATTCAACTTGTGTATATTCATACATTGAAAGTTCAAAAGCATGGGCAACTAATGTTAATGGTACTGATTACTATTTTGGTACATATAGTAACTTTAACACTATGAGTGCTTCTAAAACATCTTATATCAATGCTGATAATACAGGTGTTTCTCAATTCCCTGGTTTCTTCGAAAAAGCTGAAGCAGGTGAAACTCCAGAACCTCCAGTACATGAACATGTATTCGTTGAAGGTAAATGTGAATGTGGTGCTGAAGATCCTAACTATGTAGCTCCAGAAGTTCCAGAAGTTTCTGCTAATAAAGCTGACTTAGATACAATGGGTGCTAAAAATTCTTCTTATTTAGATCGTACATCAAAATCTGGTTGGACAGCAACATATGCTGCATTAAACTGTGGTGGAACAACTAATATGAACCCACAATTTATAGTATTCGGAACTGAAAATGATTTTGCTCTTACAATTACTGGTGGAACAGATATGGTTGGTAAAATTACTTCTCCAGTATTAAACAATGGTTTATCAAAACTTTCTTTTAATTATACTAAATTATTTACTGATACAACTCTAAGTGTAACTGTATATGTTAAAGATGTTGAAGGAAATGTTTTATATTCAGAAGTAATTACATATGCTGCTGAAAAAAATGAAAAATATGTTTTAAAAACATATGAATTAGTTTTAGAAACTCCTATTCAAGGTGATTTTGTAATCGAAATTGTTAATAATTGCCCAACTGGTGTTACTGGTAAGAAAGATAGAATTTCTATTTGGAATATTACTTGGGAAAATGCTCCTGTTAAAGAAGAAGTTGCTGAACCTCAAGTAGAAACTTATACTATGGTTGGTCCAAATGCTGTTCAAGCTGCTGATGGTAAATCTGCAACTTGGGATACTGGTAACTTTATCTTCTTAGTTACTCAAGGTACAGCTACTAACGCAATGCGTTTAACTGATACTGATCACTTTAGAGTTTATGCTAAATTTACTTTTGATATCAATGGTAAAAATGGCGAAACTATGACAGAAGTTGTTATTACTTTCAAATCAGCATCTTATGCAACTGCATGTGTTAACTCTTTAACTACTGAAGGTGTTACAGCTGTTCAAGATGGAACAACTGTTACATTCAGCGGTGAAGGATTTAAAACATTATCATTTGTTGCATCTGCACAATTTAGAGTAATGGACTTTACAATCACTTATACAAAATAAGTAAATAAAGGTTATGGATTTATCCATAACCTTTTTTTCTTTTTATATATGTATCTTTTAATTGTTTGCAAATTTTCATATTATATGTTATAATATTATGCTAAGTAGGTGAATATATATGTATAATAAAATATATGAATTAATTAAAGAATATAAAACAATAATAATCCACAGACATGAAAAACCAGATGGTGATGCTCTAGGATCGCAATTAGGGCTTAAATTGGCCATTTTAGAGACTTTTCCAAACAAAGATGTATTTGCAGTAGGAGATACAACTGAATACTTAAATTACTTAGGAAATATGGATGAAGTCGAAGATAGTAAATATCAAGATGCTTTAGTAATAGTATTAGATAGTGGTGCAGAATATTTAATTAGTGATAAACGTTTTAGTATGGGTAAAGTAGTAATTAAGATTGATCACCATATACCACAAGGTAAATATGGAGATATTGCTCTTGTAAATACAAAATATGAAAGTTGTGCAGGTCTTATTACACATTTTATTAAGAAAACGAAAATGAAATTAAATAGTGAAGCAGCAAATCTTTTATTTACTGGAATTGTAACTGATAGTGGAAGATTCAGATTTTCATCTGTAAGTAGTAGAACATTCGATTCAGCTAGTCATTTAATGAAATATGGAGTTGATTTAGATTATATTTATACTAAACTATATACTGATAGTTTAAAAAATGTTTTATTAAAAGCTAGAATGACTTTAAAATTTGAAATATTAGATTGTGGACTTGCGTATTGTAAAAACACATATCAAGATGTTTTAGAAACTGGTTTAACACCATATGCTTTAGCTAGAAGTATTGTTAATAATATGGCTGGAATTAAAGAAGTTAATGTTTGGGCAACTTTCACAGAACTTGAGGATGGTAAAATTATAATTGAACTTCGCTCAAGTGGCAAAAACGTAAATCAAATTGCTGTTAAATATGGTGGTGGTGGCCACGTTCAAGCAAGCGGTGCGACAATATCTGGATATGATGAACTAGAACTTGTTATTAAAGATTTAATTAACCTAGCAAAGGAGTAATATATGTTTAAAGAAATATTAGAAAAGATACAAGAATTTGATACAATAATTATTCATAGACATTTAAGACCAGATGGTGATTGTATTGGGTCACAATTTGGTTTAAAGTATTTAATTGAAGATAACTTTCCAGAAAAAACTGTTTATGCAGTTGGAGATAAAATACCGGACTATTTAAGTTTTGTCGGAACTAATGATGAAATAGGTGCAGATATATATAAAGAAGCTTTAGTAATTGTTGTTGACACATCAGTTAAATCAAGAATTTGTGATGAAAGATATGCTTTAGGTAAATATATTATCAAAATAGATCACCATGATGATTCAGAAGAATTTGGTAATATTATGTGTGTTAAAAACGAAGAACCAGCAAACTGTCAAATAATTACAGAATTTGCTGTTGAAAATAATTTAACTATTTCTGAAAGAGCAGCTGTTGCTTTATATACAGGTTTAATTACTGATACTGGAAGATTCCAATTTAGAGGAGTAACTCAAGCAACATTTAATGCCGCAGGAGTATTAGTAAATACTGGTATTGATGTAGATAAGATTTATGCGTTTATTAATTTAAAAGATATTAACTCTTATAAATTACAAGCATATTTATATAAGAATATGAAGGTGACTCCTAATGGTGTTGTATATATGTACTTTACCAATAAAATAATGAAAAAATTTAAAGTAACTAAAGACGAAGCAGCAGCATTAGTATCTTGTATGTCTTCAATTAAAGGGTCTCTTTTCTGGATTACTTTTGTTGATTATGATGAAAACATCAGAGTAAGACTAAGAAGTAGATTTATGTCAATTAATGAACTTGGTAAAAAATGGCGTGGCGGTGGACATTTACAAGCTGCTGGTGCGACAATTTATAACAAAAAAGAAATGAAAGAACTTCTTCAAGAAGCTGATGAAATGATTAAGAAATTTAAAGAAGAACATCCTGAGGCTATTTAATGAAAATATTAGTAGTTAATGATGATGGAATCTTTAGCAAAAATTTAAAAACATTAGTAAATTATTTAAAAAATATATATGACGAAATCATGGTAGTAGCTCCATCAACGGAACAATCTGCAATGAGCCATCGAATTAATATTAAAGGCCCTATTAAACTAACAGTTCATGATGATTTGTTTGAAGGCGTTAAAGCGTACTCTATTGATTCAACACCAGCTGATTGTGTAAAATTTGCGGTTGATTATTTAAAGTATGATTTTGATATATTATTCTCAGGAATTAATGATGGTTTAAACTTAGCTGATGATATATCTTATTCTGGTACAGCTGCAGCTGTATTAGAAGCAATGTATTATCATAAGAAAGGTATAGCATTATCTGTACTAAAAGGTCAAAATATTGGTATTATTGAATCACTTGAAGTATTTATTCAAGATTATTTAAAAAATCCAATATACGCTAAATTTGAGGCCTTTAATGTCAATCTACCACTCAACCCTAAAGGTATAAAATATGTACCACAAGGAAGTGGTAATTATGAATACTATTTTACTAATGAAGGTAATAATATATATATTCCAAGAATTAAACCAAAGTATGTTAAAAGAGATATTATCGAAAATGATCAAGACGCATACTATAATGGATATATATCTGTTACTCCATTAACCGTTGATAAAACTAATTATCAAGTACTTAATCAAATTAATAATAAATAAAGATTACTACTCATAATATTAAGTGGTGATATTATGAAGGTATTTAAGTGGTTAGTTAAATCTTTACTATTTGGGATTATATTTTTATTTATATTTAATATAATAG